>Ga0222424_100052_pt1 | contig 279798 bp, 267 predicted proteins | sample 2B2ome_FD_182468 | JGI IMG/M metagenome (GOLD analysis project Ga0222424, IMG submission 182468) | Enriched microbial communities from leaf-cutter ant dump, University of Wisconsin, Madison, United States - 2B200A (version 2) | ecosystem: Environmental > Terrestrial > Nest > Insects nest > Nest...
CATCGTTGCTGCCGAGCCCGAGCCCATGGAATACGTTCGCGTTTGCGACGCCTTCGGCACCGGCTTCTTCTACATCCCGGGCACCGAAACCTGCCTCAAGATCGGCGGCTTCGTTCGCTTCCAGACCTCGTTCGGTCGTTCGGAATTCGATTTCCAGGGCAAGGACGGCGATCATTCGGATTGGGACGCGCATACGCTCGTCGACATCAACTTCGACGCCCGTACGGACACCGAACTCGGCACGCTGCGCAGCTACATCAACATCGAAGCCGCTTCGGGTAGCTCGAACACTTCTGTCCTTAACGCTGCCGGTGATGAATTTATTCGTGCCGATAAGAGCTTCTTTATCGACGAAGCCTTCATCGAACTCGGCGGCTTCAAGGTTGGTCGCTTCTACAGCTGGTGGGATAGCGGCATCAACGGCGAAAACGACTCGCTCGGCAACGTCACCAACTTCGACTCGATCGCTTACACCTACGATGGTGGCACCTGGCGCGCTGGTATCTCGCTCGACGAACTCTCGGGTCTCGTTGACGCCGACGAGCTTGCTGCTGGTATCGTCGGCACGCACCACGACCTCGGCGTTGCTGCCACGGTCGGCTTCTCCCTCGGCGGCGTAAACCTCGACATCCTCGGCGGTTACGACAACTGGGCTGAAGAAGGCGCAATCCGCGCTATCCTGTCGGCTGACCTCGGCCCGGGCACCTTCCAGCTCGCTGGCATCTGGGCGTCCGACCCGAACACCTACTGGGAAGCTTCCGAGTGGACCGTCGCTGCTTCCTATGCCTTCAAGGCAACGGAAAAGCTGACGATCACCCCCGGCGCTCAGTACTTCGGCAATCTGAATGCCGGTACCACTTGGGGTAATGACGACGCATGGCGCGTTGGCCTGACGGTCGGTTACGAAATCGTCAACGGTCTGAACCTGCTGGCAACGGCTGACTACAACAAGGTCGACCTCGCTGGTGGTGGTAACGAAGACTTCACCCGCGGCTTCCTCCGCCTGCAGCGCAACTTCTAATCTGAAGTTGAGCTAAAGATTGACCCGCAGCCTCCTTGAGGCTGCGGGTTTTTCGTTTTGGGCGCACGATATGTGGCCTTGAGACAGAGTGTCATCCGCCGCGTTCTGCTGCCGCGACGATAGCGCGCCGGATTTGAAGGCGATGACCTATGAATGGCGATCCAGAAATGCCTTTACCGGCGGAAGCAGGCTGTCGTGGTGCAGCAGCGGAGCGTGGCCCTGGCCTTCCGCGGTGAGCGCCTCGACATGCGGGCCGTGGGCCTTCATTCGCTCCAGCGTCCTTGCCGGGAACAGCCGTGAATGTTCTCCCCGGATCACCAGAAGCGGCCTCTGCGCCAGCAGGTCGAATTGCGGCCAGAGCGTCGGCAGCGGCTTGCTGAAATCGATGGCCTGAAGCTGGTCGGCTAGTCTCGGGTCGTGATCGGCAACGATGCGGCCATCTCTTTCTCTGTAAATGGCGTCGGCCATCTCCAGCCAATCCGCCCTTGTAAGCGCGGGAAAGGTGGGGCCGTGGATGCGGACGAGGGCGTCGGCGGCGGCCTCGAAGGTTGCCGGTGAGGCGCGGCCGGAGAGATAGTCGCGGATGTCCTTGAGCCCATCGGCCTCGATTTCGGGGCCGATGTCGTTGAGGACGGCGGCGGCGATCAGGTCCGGCTGCACGGCGGCCATGATATGCAGGATGAGGCCGCCGCGCGAGGTGCCGACGAAGAGAGCCCTGGAGACCCCGAGCGCGGCGCAGGCGGCGATGACGTCCTGGCATTCGGTCGCGACATTGTAGTTGGCGGTGTTGTCATCCCAGGCGGAAAGACCGCGGCCGCGATAGTCGAGTGCGATCACCCGCCGGGGGAGGGACGCGTCCTTTGAGACGAGAAGCGCGAACCGGTGAAAATCGCGCGCATTGCGGCTGAGGCCGGGCAGGCAGATGACGGGGAGGCGCGTTTCACCGCCGGATGCAGGCGGGTAATCCCGGGCGTGGAGTTGCAGCCCATCGGGGGCGGAAAGGAAGCGGCTAGTATAGTCCGTCATGCGCTGGCCTCTTGATTTCGAGGCAGACTAAAGCAGTTCGGGCGGCGACTGTGAAGCCGTCCGGTGATCGATCCTCGCAATGGCGACATGGTGGAGCCGTGTTGCAGGGAAGATAGATGGGCCGGCCGCCGGCGCGGCAGGGTGGCTGTATGCTTTGGAAGTCAGCGCCCGACGCTCAGGTCGTGCACGATGTCGGCCTTCTGGCCGAGGCGGGTTTTGTAGACCTGATAGTTCTCCATGACGCGCTGCACGTAGCCGCGTGTTTCGGAGAAGGGAATGCGCTCGATCCAGTCCACCACCTCGTCCACCGGCTTGCCGCGCGGGTCGCCATAGCGGGCGATCCATTGCGGCACACGGCGCGGGCCGGCATTGTAGGCGATGAAGGTGAGGACATAGGAGCCGCCGAACTTGTCGATCTGCTCGCCGAGATAATGGGCGCCGAGCGTTGCATTATAGGCGGCGTCCGTCGTCAGCCGCTCCTTGGAATAGGCAAGGCCGTAGCGCTTGGCGACGCCTTCCGCCGTGCCGGGCATGAGCTGAAGCAGCCCTTGCGCATTGGCGGCGGAAACGGCGGCCGGGTTGAAGGCGCTTTCCTGCCGCGCGATGGCGTAGGCGAGCGCCTTGCCGGAGCCGGAAATATTGGCGCCGTCGGGAATAACGCCGATGGGGAAGGCGAGTGCTGCTACATCGATGCCGCGCCCGAAGGCGATCTTGCCGATCTGCAGGGAAAGCTGGTGGTTGCCGTCCTTCTCCGCGTCGGCGGCAAGGAGCGCAAGCTCCCCGGGACTCATCAGCTCGCCCGCCAGCGCCCGGTAGAGGCTATCGCCCCGCCAGCCATGGCCGGCGGCCTGAAGGCGGGCGATGGCCTGCACGGCCTCGCGCTGGCGGAAGCTCGTGCGCTCCTCTGCCGTCGGCGTCGGATAGGCGACATTCAGCGTCGTGCGGCCCAGCCGCGCTGCGGCTAGCTGGCCGTAGAAGGTGCCGGGAAAGTTCGCGGCCTTGGTGAAATAGTCCTTCGCATCGCCCGGCCCGCCCTTTTCCGCCGCGCGCCCGAGCCAGTACCAGGCACGGGAGACGGAGATCGGCCTGTCGGAGACCTGCAGGATGCGCTGGAAGTGTTTCGAAGCGGTCTTCGGCTCGCCGAGATCGCGCAGCGCATACCAGCCGGCATGGAATTCCGCCTCCACGATATCGGCCGGATCGTCCGCGCCGTGCCGGGCGGCGACGCGATAGGCGTCGCGATAGTCGCCAAGGTCGGCAAGCCCGCGGCTGACGATGCGCTGCTCGTTCCACCACGCGCCCGGATTGACGAGCCGTGCGGGATCCTCCGGCATGGCGGAAAAGAGTTTCGCCGCCGCGCGGTAATCTTCCCTGTTCCGCAGGTAGCGGATGCGCAGATAGGTATAGGCCGGATCCTTTTGCCAGCTCGCGTCCACCGCCTTGATGAGGTCGCCGGCATTGCGGCTCTTGCGGATGACGGCCGCCCAGGCGCGGTAGAAGGACTGTGCCTTGCCGAGGTCGCCGAAACGCTGCGCCTGGTCGGCGCGGTCGCGGTAAAGCAGCATCTCCATGCGGGCCTTGTGGTCCGCGACGGTAAGAAGCGTGCCGAATTCGCCGAGGATCTGGCTTTCGAGCTCCTTGGTCAGTGCCTCCTTCTGCCAGAAGGCGCGGAGGATTTCGGTCGCCCGCGCCGTCTCGCCGGAGGCGACGAGCGCGCGGGACAGCACGATGGCGCCCTCCGCCGTTTCCGGGCGGGTGGTGCCGAAGGCGGCCAGGACGTCGGCGACCGGCGGGTTCTCGCGGGCAAGCGCCCGCTCGGAATGGCCGCGCAGCGCCTTCAGGCCCGGCCAGCCCTTGAGTTCGCGCTGGGCGCTGGCGATCTCAAGCGAGGGAACGCCCCGCTGGCCGGAAACGGCGATGGCCCAGGTGAGGATATGCCGGTCGAGGCTGCCGGCGGGAAGGCGGTTGCGCGCCGCGATGGCGGCGGCGGGATCGCGATTGGAAAGCGCGTCGAGCCCGGCGCTGAGGTCCGGATTGACCGGCTGCAGGGCCTCGGCGCGCGGAATGGCGTTGGTGATCACCTCGGGGGAGGGCATCTGGGCGGCAAAGCCCAGCGGCTTGATCTCCGGCACGGCGGAACTGTCCGCCTCGACGGGCGAGGAGCGCAGCGCAAGGATAGCGGCTCCGGCAAGCAGCAAGGCGCAAAGGGCAAAACCGTTTCTCGAGATCATGCTACGTCCCGGATGCCTGGCAGGCGGCGCATGGACCCTCGCTTTCCGCCTGTTCTCCGACAAACATTAACCCTTTGTTGCCTTAACGAAACCTTAACCGCGCCTCTCACCAATCCGTGAAGGCCGCCGGTTCTCAGGCGACGGGCGAGGCGGCGTAACTATTCGGGCGGGCATGCGGATTTCCGCCTTGATCCTGCACGAAAACGCCCCTCGCGCGCTTGCCGCATCCCTGTCACATGATTATTGTGCGACCGTTTTTAACCACGGAATACGGCCAAAGCATGTATGCCCTCGCGGCGGCTCTGGCCTCAGGAGTTCTCGATGTTCAAGGGATCCATTCCCGCTCTCGTCACCCCGTTCACGGCAGCCGGCGCCGTCGATGAAGACGCCTTCGCCGCGCATGTGGAATGGCAGATCGGCGAAGGCAGCCACGGCCTCGTGCCGGTCGGCACCACCGGCGAATCGCCGACGCTGTCGCATGACGAGCACAAACGGGTGGTGGAACTCTGCATCAAGGTTGCCGCTGGCCGCGTGCCCGTGATCGCCGGGGCCGGCTCCAACAACACCAAGGAAGCGATCGATCTCGCCCAGCACGCCGAAAAGGCGGGCGCGGACGCGATCCTCGTCGTCACGCCCTATTACAACAGGCCGACGCAGAAGGGGCTCTTCGCGCATTTCTCGGCCGTTGCCGAGGCCGTGAAGCTGCCGATCGTCATCTACAACATTCCGGGCCGCTCGGTGGTCGACATGACGCCGGAAACGATGGGCGCGCTGCACAAGGCACATCCCTCGATCATGGGCGTCAAGGATGCGACGGGCAAGATCGAGCGCGTCTCCGAGCAGCGCATCGCCTGCGGCAAGGACTTCGTCCAGCTTTCGGGCGAGGATGCCACCGCGCTCGGCTTCAACGCCCATGGCGGCGTCGGCTGCATCTCGGTCACGGCCAATGTCGCCCCGCGGCTCTGCGCCGAGTTCCAGAAGGCGACGCTTGCCGGCGACTATGCCAAGGCGCTGGAATACCAGGACAGGCTGATGCCGCTGCACAAGGCGATCTTCATGGAGCCGGGCGTCTGCGGTGCGAAATACGGCCTCTCGCGCGTGCGCGGGATGAACCGCACCGTCCGCTCCCCGCTCGTCTCCTCGCTGGAACCGGCCACGGAGGCGGCCATCGACGCGGCGCTGCGCCACGCCGGGCTGCTGAACTGACATGGCGACGAAAGCGCGTCCGACAACGGTCAAGAAGATCGTCGCGGAGAACCGCAAGGCCCGCTACAACTACGAGATCGTGGATACCTACGAGGCCGGTCTCGTGCTGACCGGCACGGAGGTCAAGTCGCTGCGCGAAGGCAAGGCGAATATCGCCGAATCCTACGCCTCCGACGAGGGCGGCGAAATCTGGCTGATCAATTCCTACCTGCCGGAATACCTGCAGGCGAACCGCTTCAACCACGAGACGCGCCGGCGGCGCAAGCTCCTCCTGTCGCGCCGCGAGATCCATCGCCTGCGCGTCGCGATCAACCGCGAGGGCATGACCCTCGTGCCGCTGAAGATCTATTTCAACGACAGCGGCCGGGCCAAGCTCGAACTCGCGCTCGCCAAGGGCAAGAAGCTGCACGACAAGCGCGAGACGGAGAAGGAACGCGACTGGAACCGCCAGAAGGGCCGGCTGCTGCGCGAGCGCGGCTGATCCGGCTTCCGGTTTTCCTCAGAACTGGCTGTAAAGCTGGTTGATCACCGACTGGCGCGCGGCGAGCGCAAGCTGCTCGTTGCCCACCGTCGAAGGCACGTCCGGCGAGGGCGCGGGATTGGCGCTCGGCGTGCGCGCCGTCAGGAACGACGACATCAGGGCGTCGAGATCCGTGCTTTCGATGGCGAGGCGTGCGCTCGGGTTGCGTTCCGCGGCAAGGCGCGCGTCAGGCGTCGACTGCGTGGCGGCGACGGTGCTGACGGGCTGGGCGGCAAGGCCGGGCTGGCCGTTCGGCGCATAGAGGAAGGTGAGATCGCCGATCTCTTCCACGACATCGAAGGGGGGGGAAACCGTCGTCACCGGCTGCGGCCGGGTCAGCGCGGCCAATGCTTCCGCTGCGGGACGGCTTTCGGCGATGCGCGATGCGGGCGCGCTCGATACGGCCCGGTAGCTGTTGCCCGAAAGCGATACTGCGTCCACCATTTTCCGGAAATCCTGATGCGAAGTGACTGTAGGATTTCGCAATATCAGCAGAGTCTTGCGGAACGTTAACGGGGGGCAGCGGCATTTGAATCAATGTTTAACGAACATTGAATATGCCGGATTTCCGGGATTGCGGCGAGGCAGGGCAAGAGGAGCCGGTTTGCGGGACCGCCAGAATGGCCCACTTGGGCTAGCCGCCGCGCCATTCGCCGCGCGTCGCCTCGTACCAGACCTCGCCGTGCTCGCTGCCGGCAATCGGGTCGGGGTAGTCGATATGGTCGGTGCGGGTATGTTTCATGCCCACCTTTTCCATCACGCGGCGCGATCCACGGTTCACCGCCATCGTGGTCGCCACGATCCTGTCGTAGCCGCCGTGTTCGAAACCCCAGCCGACGAGGGCGAGGGCCCCTTCCGAGGCCAGTCCCTGTCCCCAGTCCTCCCGGCGCAGGCGATATCCGAGTTCGGCAAGGGCCTCGCCCTCCGGCCAGAGGCAGAACCATCCCACGAAGGCGCCGCCGGCCGTGCGCCGCGCCGTCCAGACATGAGGTTCCGTTCCCTCCGGCATGAGGAATGTCGCGCTCGGATCTGCCCGCGCCCGATCGACCGCATGGCCGCCATTGAGGAAGCGCATGACCTCGGGATCGCGTTCGAGGGCGATGAAATCGTCGCGGTCATCCGGGCGGCAGGGGCGGAGCGTCAGCCGCGTCGTCTGCAGGACAGCCATTGTCGGGCATCCCCTGGCTGGGCGGGTTGAAGAGGTGGCGCGCGCCTCTCTTAATCCGTGGCGGTTTCCACCGGTTCGGCCGTGCGCTGCGGACGCTCGGACGGGTCGCGGCCGATCTCGGCCTTCAGCGTGCCGAGGTCGATGAAATAGTCGGCCTGGCGACGCAGGTCGTCGGCGATCATCGGCGGCTGGGTCTGCATGGTGGAGACGACGGACACCTTGCGGCCCTTGCGTTGCAGCGCCTCGACGAGCGTGGTGAAATCGCCGTCGCCGGAGAAGATGACGAGGTGGTCGACCGTCTCGGACTGCTCCATCGCGTCGATGGCCAGCTCGATATCCATGTTGCCCTTGATCTTGCGGCGGCCGAGCGAGTCGGTGAATTCCTTGGCGGGCTTGGTGACGACCTTGTAGCCGTTATAGTCGAGCCAGTCGATCAGCGGGCGGATGGAGGAATATTCCTGGTCCTCGATGAGGGCGGTATAGTAATAGGCCCGCAGCAGGTAGCCGCGCTTCTGGAACGCCTTGAGGAGTTTCCTGTAGTCTATGTCGAAGCCGAGTGTCCTGGACGCCGCATAGAGATTTGCTCCGTCGATGAAGAGGGCGATTTTCTCGCGGGGGTCGAACATGTCGCGCAATCCTTTAAATAGAAGTTGAGGAAAAGGGTTTGGTTTTCAGCCAATTGCTGTCCGTCTGGTGCACATTCCGGTTGAATTACCTATTTTTCATATAATATTCATTTAGGGCAGCCGCGGCCGCTTTCCAAGCAAATCTAGGTTGCGCCCTTCAATTTTGTCTCCGGCATCGTTTCAGTCGATTCAAAGACTTCCCAATTGAGAAATGGTTCCCGCGATTTACCTGATTTGTCCGATATTTCGTCTTGTTGCCTTCCCTAACGGGAGGCATCAATCAGAAGTTATATGGGCAGCCTTACCAGATGCCCCGCAGGGGACGCGGGAAGGAAAAACTTGAATTTCCGGCCCGATCCCTGTATCGGGCATGCAAACTCCTGAAATTCTCGATCACAAAGGACAGGCAATGGCCCGTGTCACCGTTGAAGATTGCATTGACAAGGTAGACAACCGCTTCGAGCTGGTTCTTCTTGCAAGCCATCGCGCCCGCCTCATCTCGCAGGGCGCCGCCATCACCGTCGACCGCGACAACGACAAGAACCCGGTCGTGGCGCTGCGCGAGATCGCCGACGAAACCCTTTCGCCCGACGACCTCAAGGAAGACCTGATCCACTCGCTGCAGAAGCATGTGGAAGTGGACGAGCCCGAGCCCGATCCGGCAAGCCTGCTTGCCGACGACGCTGCCGTCGCGACCGTCGACGAGGACGAGGACCAGCCGGAAACCATCGCCTTCGACCGCATGTCGGAAGAAGAGCTCCTTGCCGGCATCGAAGGCCTCGTTCCGCCGGAAAAGAGCGACGATTACTGATTTCGGTAACTTACCGAAACCTTTGCTGTTGCGAATGCCGGTGCGCCCCTTTTAAGTTGGGGCGCACTTTTTTTTGCCCTGCGGGAGCGGGGAGAAAGCCGACCGAGGATGATGCGTCAATATGAACTCGTCGAGCGGGTTCAGAAATACAAGCCCGATGCCAACGAAGCCCTGCTGAACAAAGCCTATGTCTATGCCATGCAGAAGCATGGGCAGCAGAAACGGGCGAGCGGCGACCCCTATATCTCGCATCCCCTCGAAGTCGCCGCCATCCTGACGGACATGCGCCTCGACGAATCTACAATCGCGGTGGCCCTGCTGCACGACACGATCGAGGATACCAGCGCCACGCGCGCCGAGATCGACGAACTGTTCGGCGAGGATATCGGCGCGCTGGTCGAGGGCCTCACCAAGATCAAGAAGCTCGACCTCGTCTCCAAGAAGGCCAAGCAGGCCGAGAACCTGCGCAAGCTGCTGCTCGCCATTTCCGACGACGTGCGCGTGCTCCTCGTCAAGCTCGCCGACCGCCTGCACAACATGCGCACGCTCGACCACATGTCGCCGGAAAAGCGCGCCCGCATCTCCGAGGAGACGATGGACATCTATGCGCCGCTCGCCGGCCGCATGGGCATGCAGGACATGCGCGAGGAGCTGGAGGACCTGTCCTTCCGCTACATAAACCCGGAAGCCTACGAGACCGTCAGCCGCAAGCTGGAGGAGCTTTCCCGGCGCAACGAGGGCCTGATCCGCAAGATCGAGGAGGAGCTGCGCGAATTGCTGGTGACGAACGGCCTCGACGAGGCGCTGGTCAAGGGCCGGCAGAAAAAGCCCTATTCGGTCTTCCGCAAGATGCAGTCGAAGTCGCTGTCCTTCGAGCAGCTTTCCGACGTCTACGCCTTCCGTATCCTCGTCGACGACATTCCCGCCTGCTACGCGGCGCTCGGCATCGTGCACACGCGCTGGCGCGTCGTGCCGGGGCGCTTCAAGGACTATATCTCGACGCCGAAGCAGAACGACTACCAGTCGATCCACACGACCATCGTCGGCCCCTCGCGCCAGCGCATTGAGCTTCAGATCCGCACCAAGCGCATGCACGAGATCGCCGAATACGGCATCGCCGCCCATTCGCTCTACAAGGACAAGGAAACGGCCGGTACGGACGAGGTGCGCTCGCCGCGCTCCAACGCCTATGCCATGCTGCGCCGGACCATCGAGGCGCTGGCCGAGGGCGACAACCCCGAGGAGTTCCTGGAGCACACCAAGCTGGAGCTCTTCCAGGACCAGGTCTTCACCTTCACGCCGAAGGGACAGCTCATCACGCTGCCGCGCGGCGCCACGCCCATCGACTTCGCCTATGCGGTGCACACCAATATCGGCGACACCTGCGTCGGCGCCAAGATCAACGGCCGCATCATGCCGCTCGTCACCCGCCTCAACAACGGCGACGAGGTCGAGATCATCCGCTCCGGCATCCAGGTGCCGCCGCCGGCCTGGGAGGAGATCGTCGTCACCGGCAAGGCGCGCGCGGCCATCCGCCGCGCCACCCGGGCCGCCGTGCGCAAGCAATATTCCGGCCTCGGCTACCGCATTCTGGAGCGCACCTTCGAGCGTGCCGGAAAGCAGTTCTCCCGCGACGGGCTGAAGCCGGTGCTGCATCGCCTCGGCCAGAAGGAGGTCGAGGACGCCATCGCCTCGGTCGGCCGCGGCGAGCTTTCCTCGCTCGACGTCCTGCGCGCCGTCTTCCCCGATTACCAGGACGAGCGCGTGACGGTGAAGCCGAGCTCGGACGACGGCTGGTTCAACATGCGCAGCGCGGCCGGCATGGTCTTCAAGCTGCCGGGCAAGACCAAGGCGGCGCTGGAGCGCGAGGAGGGCGAGGCCGGCCCCGATGCTCTGCCGATCCGCGGCCTTTCCGGCAATGCCGAGGTGCACTTCTCCGCCGGCGGCGCCGTGCCGGGCGACCGCATCGTCGGTATCATGGAGAAAGACAAGGGCATCACCATCTACCCGATCCAGTCGCCGGCGCTGCAGAAGTTCGACGACGAGCCGGAGCGCTGGATCGACGTGCGCTGGGACCTCGATGAGGCGAACAACACCCGCTTCATGGCGCGCATCATGATCAATGCGCTGAACGAGCCGGGCACGCTGGCCGAGGTCACGCAGACCATAGCCACCAGCGACATCAACATCCGCTCCATGTCGATGGCGCGCGTGGCCGCCGACTTTACCGAGGTGCATATCGATCTGGAGGTCTGGGACCTGCGCCAGCTCAACCAGCTCATCGGCCAGTTGAAGGAGTTGCAGTGCGTTTCGACGATCAACCGCGTCTTCGCCTGAGCGTTCCATGCAAAAATGCGGCAGCCTGCCTCGATTGAGGCAGGTTTGCCCAACATTTGACCAGTCGTTATGCGCTTTGCGCATGGCTGTATTGGGATAGTGTCGCTGGTGCGAAGGGGCGGGTAAACCTATCTTCTGCCTCGGGAGGTAACCGAACGAGGTTTACCAATGTTGAAGCAGATCAAGAATTTCACCCGCGCCCTGCGCATCCCGAGTGCCGCCGACCGCGAGATGGCCTACCTGAACGGCGCCATCGACCGCATCGACCTGGAATACCGCCAGCGTCAGATCGACCGCGGCCTCTTCCGCAAGTCCTACTAAGGCTTCGGCTTGCCGTGTGGCGCAGATCCCTGCGCCACGGCGGCTGCCGCGTCCGGCGCCATGAGGGCGCCGCCATTGAAATGCCACCAACGGATCGGCTATGTCTGGACGATGTTGTTCCGACGCCGAAAGAAGGCCTCCTGGCCCGAGCGACTGCGCGAATTCTTCTGGCCGCGCAAGGGTTTCTCGCGTCCCGCGCGTTACCTCGCCAAGCGCATCCTGCGCCTTTCCGCCTCGCCCCATGCGATCGCGGCGGGGGTCGCGGCCGGTACTTTCTCCGCCTTCACGCCGTTGCTCGGCTTCCATGTCATCCTGGCCCTTGCGCTCGCCTATCTGATGGCCGGCAATCTCGTTGCCGCGGCGCTCGCCACGACCATCGCCAATCCGCTGACCATCCCGCTCATCGCCCTTGCCACCTTCCGGGTCGGCGAGATCCTGCTCGGCATCCGTTCGGGCGAGGCGATCAGCGCGGCCGACCTCTTCCACCGCATGGAACATCTGCAATTTTCCGAGCTCTGGCGTCCGGTGCTTGAGCCGATGCTCGTCGGCGCGCTCGTCCTCGGCGGCGCGGCCGCCTTCCTCGCCTATGGCGCGACCCGCCTTGCGGCGCGCTCGGTGGCGGCGCGGCGCCGTGCCCGCCTCGTCAGGCGCACGCCCGTCCTTTCCCATGGAGACACTTCCCTATGATCATCGGCATCGGCAGCGACCTCATCGACATCCGCCGGGTGGAGAAGTCGCTGGAGCGCTTCGGCGAACGCTTCACGGAGCGCTGCTTCACCGAGATCGAGCGGGCGAAGTCCGACGGGCGGCGCAACCGCGCGGCCTCCTACGCGAAGCGCTTCGCCGCCAAGGAGGCCTGTTCCAAGGCGCTCGGCACGGGGCTGGCGCAGGGCGTGTTCTGGAAGGACATGGGCGTCGTCAACCTGCCGGGCGGCAAGCCGACCATGCGGCTGACCGGCGGCGCGCTCGAAAAGCTGCACCAGCTTCTGCCCGAGGGGCACGAGGCGCGCATCCACATCACCATCACCGACGATTTCCCGCTGGCGCAGGCATTCGTGATCATCGAGGCGCTGCCGGCCGGAACGCCCGGATAATCGGCGTCCCGCGTCTTTTTGACCGACACGATTTCCAACCGGCAACCTTTCCTCTATAGAGAGCCCCATGTTTGCAAAGAAGGACAAGTCCGGCGTGGCAGAGAAGACTGATAAGGCCGAGAGCGGCCTGTGGGAAAACGTCAAGGTCATCATCCAGGCGCTGCTGCTCGCCGTAGTGATCCGCACCGTGCTTTTCCAGCCCTTCACCATTCCTTCGGGCTCGATGATGCCGACGCTGCTCGTCGGCGACTATCTCTTCGTCAACAAGTTCTCCTACGGCTATTCGAAGTATTCGCTGCCGTTCTCGCCGAACCTGTTCTCGGGCCGCATCTTCGCCAGCGAGCCGAAGCGCGGCGACATCGTCGTCTTCCGCTTCCCGCCGAATCCCGACATCGACTATATCAAGCGCCTCGTCGGCCTGCCGGGCGACCATGTGCAGGTCAAGGACAGCATCCTCTACGTCAACGGCCAGCCCGTGCCGCGCGAGCATGACGGCTTCTTCCGCGCCGACGACCAGTACGACACCGGCGAGGACGTGCCGGTCTTCCGCGAGACCATGGACAACGGCGTTTCCTACGACACGCTGGATACCCGTCCGGGCACCGTCGGCGACAACACGCGCGAGTTCATCGTGCCGGAAGGCCACTATTTCATGATGGGCGACAACCGCGACAACTCGGCCGACAGCCGTTTCGACGTCGGCTTCGTGCCGGCCGAGAACCTGATCGGCCGCGCAAGCCTCATCTTCTTCTCGCTGGGGCACGACACGTCGTTCAGCGAAATCTGGAAGTGGCCGACCAACCTGCGCTGGGACCGCCTCTTCAAGGTCGTTGAATGAAGGGCGCCATACCGCTGAACGACGCGAACCGGAAAGCCCTCGAAGAGCTGATCGGCTACGTCTTCACCGACAAGGACCGTCTCGACCGGGCGATCACCCATGCCAGCGCCCGGCCCGGCAAGGGCAGCAACTACGAGCGGCTGGAATTCCTCGGCGACCGGGTCCTCGGGCTCTGCGTCGCCGAGATGCTGTTCCGCACCTTCCGCGAGGCGAAGGAGGGCGAGCTTTCCGTTCGCCTCAACCAGCTCGTCAGCGCTGAAAGCTGTGCGGCGGTCTCCGACGATCTCGGTCTCCATCGCTTCATCCGCACTGGCGCGGACGTCAAGAAGCTCACCGGAAAAGCCATGATGAACGTCAGGGCCGATGTGGTAGAATCGCTGATCGCCGCGATCTATCTCGACGGCGGGCTGGAGGCGGCGCGCGGCTTCATCCTTGCCAACTGGGAAGGCAGGGCCGCCCGGGCAGAAGGCGCGCGGCGCGACGCCAAGACGGAACTGCAGGAATGGGCGCATGCCCGCTTCGGCGTGACGCCGAACTACCGGGTGGACGAGCGCTCGGGACCGGACCACGACCCGCGCTTCACCGTGACGGTGGAGATCAGGGGCGTGAAGCCGGAAACGGGCACGGACCGCTCGAAACGGGCCGCCGAGCAGGTGGCGGCGACGAAGATTCTGGAACGCGAGGGCGTCTGGCCGAAGGGCGGCGCCTGAGGCAGGTCCGGCAGCGCCCGGAGTTGCCTGAAAACACGAGATTGACGGACACCATGACCGAAGAAAACCAGACCCCCGCCGAGACCGGAACGACCGGTGAGGGCGCGACCCGCTCGGGCTTCGTGGCGCTGATCGGCGCGACCAATGCCGGCAAGTCGACCCTCGTCAACCGCCTCGTCGGCGCGAAGGTGACGATCGTCAGCCACAAGGTCCAGACGACGCGCGCCATCGTGCGCGGCATCGCGATCCACGACAACGCGCAGATCGTCTTCATGGACACGCCCGGCATCTTCAAGCCGCGCCGCCGGCTCGACCGCGCCATGGTCACGACGGCCTGGGGCGGGGCCAAGGATGCCGATGTCATCATGTTCCTGATCGACAGCGAGCGCGGCCTCAAGGGCGATGCCGAGACGATCCTGGAGGGCCTGAAGGAGGTCCACCAGCCGAAGATCCTGGTCCTCAACAAGGTCGACCGGGTCAAGCCCGAAGACCTCCTGAAGCTTGCCGCCGCCGCCAACGAGGTTGTCAAGTTCGAACGCACCTTCATGATCTCGGCCCTCAACGGCTCGGGCTGCGAGGACGTGATGAACTATCTCGCCGCCGCGCTGCCGGAAGGCCCCTGGTACTATCCGGAAGACCAGATTTCCGACCTGCCCATGCGCCAGCTCGCCGCCGAGATCACGCGCGAAAAGCTGTTCTTGCGCCTGCACCAGGAGCTTCCCTATTCCTCGCATGTCGAGACGGAGAAGTGGGAGGAGCGCAAGGATGGCTCGGTGCGCATCGAGCAGGTCATCTATGTCGAGCGCGACAGCCAGAAGAAGATCGCGCTCGGCAAGAACGGCGAGGCGATCAAGGCCATCTCCATGGCCTCCCGCAAGGAACTGTCGGACATCCTCGAACAGCCCGTGCACCTCTTCCTCTTCGTGAAGGTGCGCGAGAACTGGGGCGACGACCCGGCGCGCTTCCGCGAGATGGGACTGGATTTTCCGACGTCCTGATCGGAGCGCATATTGCGGATTTGCCCCTTATCCTAACCCTCTCCCCGCTTGCGGGGAGAAGACCCCGGCAGGGGGATGTGGGACAGCCCTAGGCACAATTATTTCCAAGAGACCTCACGCCCGAGCGCGACGTTCCGGCGTCTGCGCATCCTCGCGCGCCTTGTCGATGAGTCGCTGCATGGCCCATATGCCGAGGTCCTCGAGGGTGAGGGGGCGGCTGATCAGGTAGCCCTGGTAGAGGTCGCAGCCCGCCGCGGCGAGCAGCGTCATCTTTTCCGGCGTATCGACGCCCTCGGCGATCACCGACATGTCCTGCGCATGGCAGAGCGCCACGAGCGCCCGCAGTGTCGGCAGCGCCGCCGAGCGGGTGAGGCTTTCGACGAGGGCGCGGTCGAGCTTGATGGTCTCGGCCGGATATTCGATGATCTGCTGCACCGAGGTATAGCCCGCCCCGAAATCGTCGATGGAGATGCGGAAGCCGCGGCTGCGCAGGATCTCGATATTGCGGCGCGACTGCTCGCCGAGCTTGACCGCGAAGGTTTCCGTCAGTTCGATCTCGATGAGGCGCGCATCGACGCCGTGCCGGTCGGCGCAGTCGCAGAAATGATCGCTGATCGACTTCGTGTAGAGTTCCGCCGACGAGATGTTGATGCAGAGGATCGTCTCGGGGCCGAAGAACTTCCGGATGCGGTCATGGTCCGCCATGGCCCTGTCGATCACCCACCAGTCGATCTTGCTGAAAAGGCCGGTCGTTTCGGCGATCGGGATGAATTCGTCCGGCGTCACGCGTCCGAGCAGGGGAGAGGTCCAGCGCAGCAGCGCCTCGCAGCCCGTCACCCGGCCGCGGCCGTCGACGATGGGCATATAGACGAGGTGGAATTCCTCGTCGGGATCGAGGACGCGCAGCTCCTCCTCGATGCGGCGCTGGCGGGTGCGCTTTTCGTGCAGCGAGCGCGAATAGCGGGCCGAGCCGTTCTTGCCCTGGGATTTTGCCTGGTACATGGCCGCGTCGGCATTGGCGATCAGCTCGGGCAGGGTACGGGCATCTTCCGGATAGACGGCGATGCCGATACTCGCCGTCACCGGATAGGCCTTGTCCAGAACCTCGAAGCCTTCCGCAAAGAGCGACAGGATGTCGCCGGCCATCTCGCTGATCGTGCCGGCGCCCGGCTGGCAGCGCAGCATGATGGCGAATTCGTCGCCGGAAAGGCGGGCGAAGAGGCCGTCCGGCAGGCCGCGCTCCGTGACGATACGCTCGACGATGGCCGAGATGCGGTCGGCAAGCGTCTTCAGCAATTCGTCGCCGATCTTGTGGCCGTGCTTGTCGTTGACGAACTTGAAGTTGTCGACGTCGATGAAGAGCAGCGTGCAGCCGAGGCCGGCGTCCTCGGCCTCCTCCAGAAGCTGCGTGGAGCGGATGTTGAAATATTCGCGGTTGGAAATGCCCGTCAGCGTGTCCGTCCATGAGGCGTTCTGCACGAGGTCGAAGGACTGCATGGAATGGTCGTGCAGCCGTTTGACATTGGCCGAAAGGCGGCCGATCTCGCCCACCTCGTCCAGTTCCAGGATGCCGCTGCGATTGCCGGTCATGACGTCTGTAAGCTGGCGGTCGAGCCGCGCGATGGGATTGGTGATGTAGCGCCGCACGAGCAGCAGCACGAGGCCGATGGTGCAGAGGCTGAGCGCGATGGCGCCGAGTGCGAGCAGGCTTTTCAGCGTTCCCAGCCGGCTTTCGAGGAAGGCGGCGTCGGGCGTCAGGCGCGCGAAGAGCGAGGGACCGAGCGTGGCGGTGGCCGAGAGCGCGCCCTGCGCGAGGAACTGGTGCTGCCCGATCTCGATCGCCGCGCCATATTCCTTTTCCAGCGTGCGCTTCATCTCGAGGAAGGCATTGGGCCGCACGGCGGTCTGCACGAGGATCGCGCGGTCCTTGGCGCTGGCGACCGGCCGGTTGAAGGTCAGCGGATCGATGAATTCGGAATGCACGATCAGCGGCTCGATGCCGGCCGTGTCGAGATAGGTCCAGGCCGAAAGGCGCGGGCTCGCGATGACCTGACGGGCATGGGCGAGCTGCTGCGGCGTGATCTCGGCGAAGGGATCGGCGCTGTCCTCGTAGTAATAATCGACCGTCAGCGGCGGGCGGATGATCGCGACCGAGATGAACTTCTTGCGGTCATCGGAAAGCGAGGTGATGCTTTGCTGCAGGCGCACGCCGAGCGCCGTGCTTCGATAGCCCGCATCCGGCTCGTTGACGAAGAGGCGCACCGTATCGCCGGCGACGAGCGAATAGATGAGGCTGCGGTTCTGCGTTACCTCGTTCTGGAAGAGCGCGGTGAGCAGGCCCATCTGCTGCCAGAGCCGCGCACGCTCCAGCCCGAGGATCGCGGAGCCCTGGACGTAGTAGATGAGGGAGGCCGCGAGCACGTAGCCCGAGAGGACGACCGGGAAGATGAGGGCGAGGGCGCGTTTACCGAGCGTCACTGAGTTGGGCCAGACTGCTGATGATGCGGCGGCGGGCCTGGACCGATTGGACGGTCAGTTCCTCCTGAAGCTGGCTCCTGGCCAGGATTTCCGGTGCGGCATAGATTTCGGGATTGGAGCGGATGTCTTGCGGCAGCAGCGCGAGTGCGGCGGTGCTTGCGGTGGGCATGTTGAGCTTTAGGGCGTTGCGCGCGCCGTTCTTCGCATTGCTGATATAGTCGACCAGCCGCAGCGCGTTCGCCTTGTCCCGCGAGCGCTCGCTGACGGTGATGCAGTCGAGCCAGGAGAGCGTGCCTTCCTTCGGCACGGCATAGCGCCAGAGGCCGGGCGCGTTGACCTTGCCGTTCAGCGTGTACTGGTCGCCGCTGTAGCCGAGCGCCATGTAGATGTTCGGCCCCTTGTCTGCGCTCTGGATCGAGGTGATGACGTAGTCGTAGGTCAGCACGTAGGGAAGCTGCCCCTTCATCAGTTCGAAAGCCGCCTTCAACGTTTCGTTGTCGTTGGCGTTGACCGACTTGCCGAGCAGCACGAGCGGTGCGACGAAGGCTTCCGCATGGTCGTCGTACATGGCGATGTGGCCGCGCAGGCTTTCCGCCGGCTTCATCAGGTCCGCCCATGAGGAGGGCGCCTCGGCGATCTTGTCGGAACGGTAGAGGATGCCCATCGTGCCCCAGAGATAGGGCACGCCATAGCCCCCGCAGCGCTTCGCCCAGCTTTCCTCGAAGTCCTTCAGCGCGGGCACGTTCTTGCGGTCGAGCGCCATGATGATGCCGCGGTTGCCGTAGAGCCTCGCGCCGTTCTCGTTGGTGACGACCACGTCGATATTGCTGTTCGGATCGGCGAGGATCTCGTCGCGGGCATCCCCGCTGTCGTAGAAGGTCTGACGCACCTCGATGCCCGTCTCGGCCGTGAAATCGGCGAGGATCTGCTCGTCGATATAGGCTTCCCAGATGAGGAGGTTGAGCGTCGCCGCATGGGCTGGCGCGGCCGCGGCGATGGCCGTCAGAGAGACTGCTGCAAGAAATGCGCCGCGCATGCCGAAGGCCCCGTTGCCGTTACGCAAGGCAGGATAGTCGGCAAGGCTTTATGAAGGGTTACAACCGGCAAGCCCCCATTCTCGTCCATTCAACCCTGATGCGGCAGCGCAAGGCCGCGCGGCCGGTGATATATTGTGGACGCGGCCCGTCGCGGCAGGCCCGGCGGTTGGCCTGCCGCCATGCGCTCACTATGGTCGCCGCCCGCACCATCACGAGGAGTTCGACATGGCCCCGACACCGCTCAAGATCGCCAACCTGATCGCCGCCGAGATCAAGGCGACCTCCGCGCAGGTCTCCGCCGCCGTGCAACTGCTGGACGAGGGTGCGACCGTCCCCTTCATCGCCCGCTACCGCAAGGAGGTGACGGGCGGCCTCGACGATACGCAGCTGCGCACGCTCGCCGAGCGGCTGACCTATCTGCGTGAGCTGGAGGCCCGCCGCGCCTCCATCCTCGAATCCATCGCAGGGCAGGGCAAGCTGACGGACGAGCTGGCCGCCAAGATCGCCGGCGTCTCCACCAAGGCCGAGCTCGAGGACATTTATCTTCCCTACAAGCCCAAGCGCCGCACCAAGGCGGAGATCGCCCGCGAGCGCGGCCTCGGGCCGCTGGCCGAGCAAGCCCTTGCGGACCGCGCGTTGGTGCCGGCCGAACTTGCGGAAAAATTCCTGTCCGCCGAGGTGCCGGACGTGAAGGCCGCGCTTGAGGGCGCGCGCGATATCGTCGCCGAGCAGCTGACGGAAAATGCCGACCTCCTCAAGCGCCTGCGCGAATACATGAAGGACAACGCCTTCCTGCGCTCCCGCGTGGTGGAGGGCAAGCAGGAGGCGGGCGCCAAATTCTCCGACTATTTCGACCATACCGAGCGCTGGGCGACCGTGCCGGGCCACCGCGCGCTCGCCATGCTGCGCGGCTGGAACGAGGAATTCCTGTCGGTCGATATCGTCGTCGACCAGGACAGCACCGAGCCGGTCAAGCCCGTCGAGCGCATCATCGCCTCGTTCTATGCCGTCGGCACGAAGCCGGGCGACAAGTGGCTGGCCGAAGTGATCGGCTGGACCTGGCGCGTCAAGCTCTCCATGTCGCTCTCGCTCGACCTGATGCGCGAGATGCGCGAGCGCTCGGAAGAGGAGGCGATCCGTGTCTTCGCCCGCAATCTCAAGGACCTGCTGCTCGCCGCCCCCGCCGGCACCCGCGCCACGATGGGCCTCGACCCGGGCATCCGCACCGGCGTCAAGGTCGCCGTGGTCGACAATACCGGCAAGTTGGTGGAGACGACGACGGTCTATCCCTTCCCGCCGAAGAACGACGTGCGCGGCACGCAGGCCGAGCTTGCGAGCCTCATCCGCAAGCACAGGGTCGAGCTGATCGCCATCGGCAACGGCACGGGCAGCCGCGAGACGGAAAAGCTGGTGGCCGACATGCTCGCCCAGCTTCCCGCGCCGAAACCCACCAAGGTCATCGTCTCGGAGGCCGGCGCCTCGGTCTATTCCGCCTCGGAGGCGGCGGCGGCCGAATTCCCCAATCTCGACGTCTCGCTGCGCGGCGCCGTCTCCATCGCCCGCCGCCTGCAGGATCCGCTGGCGGAGCTGGTGAAGATCGAACCGAAATCCATTGGCGTCGGCCAGTACCAGCACGATGTCGACCAGGGCAAGCTGTCGCGCTCGCTGGATGCGGTGGTGGAAGACGCGGTGAACGCGGTCGGCGTCGATCTCAACACGGCCTCCGCGCCACTGCTCGCCCGAGTTTCCGGCCTCGGCAAGTCCTCGGCGGAGGCCATCGTCGCGCACCGCGATGCGAACGGCCCCTTCGAGAGCCGCAAGGAGCTGATGAAGGTCTCGCGCCTCGGCGCGCGCACCTTCGAGCAATGCGCCGGCTTCCTGCGCATCCCCAACGGCAAGGAACCGCTCGATGCCTCCTCCGTGCACCCGGAAGCCTATGGCGTCGCCAAGAAGATCGTCGCCGCCTGCGGGCGCGATGTGCGGGCGCTCATGGGCGACAGCGCGGCGCTGAAGACGCTCGATCCGAAGGTCTTCGTCGACGAGCGCTTCGGCCTGCCGACCGTCAGGGACATCATCGCCGAACTCGAAAAGCCCGGCCGCGACCCGCGTCCGGAATTCAGGACGGCGACCTTCGCCGACGGCGTCGACGACATCAAGGACCTCAAGGTCGGTATGCTGCTGGAAGGCACGGTGACGAATGTCGCGGCCTTCGGCGCCTTCGTCGATATCGGCGTGCACCAGGACGGCCTCGTGCACGTCTCCCAGCTCGCCGACCGCTTCGTCAAGGATCCGCATGAGGTGGTGAAGGCCGGCGACGTGGTGAAGGTGCGCGTGACGGAAGTGGACGTGCCGCGCAAGCGCATCGGCCTCACCATGCGCAAGGACGGCGGCGCGCCGGCCGGCCGCGACAATGCCCCGCGCAACGATAAGAACACGCAGATGAAACCGAAATTCGCCCAGGCTGCACCCAAGCAGCAGGCGCCGGCGCAGGGCGCTTTCGGGGCCGCGCTCGCCGAGGCCATGAAACGGAAATAGAGGCTTGAGCCCAAATTTTTCTAATGGCTGACGGCAGAAATCGTCGTTTGTTTTGACCCGCCCCTTTGCGCATAGTCGCGATGTGGGCGGGCTCAACGGGCTGGCGCGCAAGGCGCGCTAGGTCCGACAGACAGGAAAACATCAGATGACGATCACATTTTCACGCCGGCAGGCGATTGTCGGCGCTCTCCTCGCCGTTCCCGCGGTGTCCGCGCTGGCCGGCAGCGCCGGTGCCACGACGGGTGGCGCCGTAGAAAAGCGGCTTGCCGAACTGGAAGGACGCCACAAGGGCCGCATCGGCGTTGCCATACATAATCTCGCGACGGGCGCCCGGCTCGGCCACCGCGCCGACGAGCGCTTCCTGATGTGCAGCACCTTCAAGGCGCTGCTGGCGGGCCATATCCTCGCCCGCGTCGACCGCAAGGAGGAAGACCTCGACCGCCGTATCGTCGTGAAGAAATCCGACCTCGTGGACTGGTCCCCGGTGGTGGAGAAACGCGTCGGCGGCGACGGGATCTCCATTGCCGAACTCTGCGCGGCGACGATCACGCTCAGCGACAACGCCGCCGCCAATCTTCTGCTGGCGGCCTCCGGTGGGCCGGAGGCGGTGACGCAGTTCCTGCGCGGCTTCGGCGACGAGGTGACCCGCCTCGACCGCACCGAGCCCAATCTCAACTACCACGATGCGCCGGACGACGAGCGCGACACGACGACCCCGCTCGCCATGACCGAAACGCTGCGCCGGCTGGTTTTCTCCGACGTGCTTTCGCCATCGTCGAAGGCGCAGCTTGCCGCCTGGCTGGTGATGAACAAGACCGGCGACATGCGGCTGCGCGCCGGCTTCCCGGCGGACTGGATGACCGGCGACAAGACCGGCACGAACGGCGACAAGCAGGGCAATGCCAATGACGTGGCCGTCGCCTGGTCGCCGGATCGCGGCGCGATCGTCGTCACCGCTTTCTGCGAGATCCCCGGCATTTCCGGCGACGAGCGCAATGCCGTCATCGCCGAGATCGGCCGCATCGCCGCCGAGGTCTGATTCTTGGAGGCGCTGCCGAAGGGCCGCGCTTCAGCCTTCGAGATCGGCTTGCAGTGCCGAAAGCACGTTCATCGCATGGCCGGCATATTGGCTGATCCAGCGGTCGTGGATCGCCTGGATCGGCAGGGCGTTGAGATGGTTCCAGCGCTCGCGGCCCTCGCGGCGGGGAATGATCAGCTCCGCTTCCTCCAGCACCTTCAGGTGCTGCATGACCGTGCAGCGGTCCATCTCCGGAAACCTTTCGCAGAGCGCGCCCGTTGTCAGCGGCGCATCCCTGATCGCATCCAGCATCTGCCGCCTTTTGCCGTTGGCGAGCGCCTTGAAAACGGCATCCTCTTTCGATTCGCTTGACATGTTATGTTTTTATAACATACTTTGGTCGGGTACAAGATCGAGAAGAGGGCGGGGTAGCGCCCAAGGAGGACGGCATGACGCTGGAATTTCGCGTGAACGGCCGGATCGGCAAGCCGGTCGCCGAAGTCTTCGATGCTGTGGTCAATCCGAAGAAGCTGAGCGGCTATTTCACCACGATCGGCGGGGCGAGCGCGCCGCTGGTCGAAGGCACGACGGTGACATGGTGGGGCATGGCTCCGGTCATCGTCGACAAGGTGGAGAAGGACGCGCTCATCGTCTTCCGCTGGGACGCCATGGTCGACAAGGACGAGGAACCCTACAAGACCCGCGTCGAGATGCGCTTCAAGCCGCTCGAGGACGGCGGCACGATGGTCACCATCGCCGAGACCGGCTGGCGGGAGAACGACCGCGGCCAGAAATCCTCCTACATGAACTGCGAGGGCTGGTCGCAGATGCTCGCCTGCATGAAGGCCTATGTCGAATATGGCATCAATCTTCGCGAGGGCTATTACCCGAGCGAGATGAAGGGCGTCGTCACGTCCGAGCAGCAGGATTTCACCTGATGCGGAAAGGGCGCTATCGCGGTGAAGCGATAGCGCCCTTTGAAAACCGGACTTGACGACCCCTAGATGGCGGCCGGCGGCACGAAGCCGTTCGCCGCCGCCACCGGCGTTATCTCCTCCGCAGGCGTCTGGTGCTGCAGCACGACGACGCGGGTTCCGCTCGGCACGCGGCCGTAGAGGTCGATGATGTCCTGGTTGAAGAGGCGGATGCAGCCGCTCGAAACGGCCTTGCCGATCGACCACGGCTCGGACGTGCCGTGGATGCGGAACAGCGTGTCCTTGCCGTCCTTGTAGAGATAGAGCGCACGCGGCCCGAGCGGATTGGTCAGGCCCGGCTCCATGCCGTTCGCCCATTTGAGGTTCCGTTCCGGCTCGCGCTTGATCATGCTGGGCGTCGGCGTCCAGCGCGGCCATTCCGCCTTGCGGCCGATGCGCGCCGCGCCCTCGAACTCCAGCCCCGCCTTGCCGACGCCGATGCCGTAGCGCATCGCCATCCCGTCGCCCTGCACGAGGTAGAGGAAGCGGTTCTGCGTGTCGATGACGATGGTGCCGGCCGGTTCCATCGTCTGGTAGGCCACCTGCTGGCGGAAATATTTCGGGTTCACCCGGCTGATGTCCATCGCCGGCAGCGGGAAGCGCTCCTCCGGTTGCGGCCCGTACATGGCGACATGCATCGGGTCCGGCCCCTTCCTCACCGGCTTTGCGGTGGTGACGCAGCCGGCAAGCGTTGCGGCGACGGCGAGAAGGACGAGGGCGCGGGACACACACATAAAGGGCACCTGTATCTGGAACTGCAACACGGGCCACTTGGCCTCGGCCGGTCTATAAAGGCAAAGGCGGCGCCGGCAGGGCGAGAAGAAAGCGAAACTGTGGCAAGGGGTTAGGTGTGGCGATATGGCCACGCACCCGTGCCTGCGATTGCCCCTCATCCGCCCGCCGGCCGTTCTCCTCGGCGGCGGGGAGACGGTCAGGGGCAAGGCAGCATGCGCTGCGCTTGCCCCCGCCCCAGCGAGGGCGTAAGGCTTTGCCATGCAATGGAGTGACGAAGCCATCGTTCTGGGCGTGCGGCGCCACGGCGAGACCTCGGTGATCGCCGAGGTGATGACGCGTGGCCGCGGCCGGCATCTCGGCATGGTGCGCGGCGGCCGGTCGCGGACGATGCAGCCGGTGCTCCAGCCCGGCAATTCGGTCGAGGCGACATGGCGCGCGCGGCTCGACGAACATCTCGGCGAGTTCCGCCTCGAGCCGCTGGAGCTGCGCGCCGGCCGTCTCATGGAGACCGCGACGGCCGTCTACGGCGTGCAGGCCATGGCCGCGCTGCTGCGCTTCCTGCCGGAGCGCGATCCCCATCCCCATCTCTACGAGGCGCTGTCGGTCATCCTCGACCATCTGCACGAGCCGGCCGATGCCGGCGAGCTCTTCATCCGCTTCGAGCTTGCCGTGCTGAACGACCTCGGCTTCGGCCTCGATCTCCTCGAATGCGTGGCGACCGGCAGCCGCGACGACCTCTGCTACGTCTCGCCGAAATCCGGCCGTGCCGTCTCGCGCGCGGCGGGCGCGCCCTGGGCGGACAAGATGCTGGCGCTTCCCGCCTTCCTCGGCGACGAGAGCCGGCACGCCGCCGATGCCGCCGCGCTCGCCGACGGTTTCCGCCTGACCGCCTTCTTCCTCAACCGCCATGTCTGCGAGCCGCGCGGGCTGGAGCTTGCCAGCGCCCGCGAAGGCTTCGTGCAGGCGGCGCTGAAGGCGCTCGGCCGGCAGGACGGGGAACGCAGGGAGGCGCACGCATGACGGTCGAAATCTATCCGGGGATGACGGTTGCGGGCGTCGGCACGCTGCCGCTCGACGTGGTGGCGCGCGACGGCGGACTCAAGGTGCTGCGGGACATGCTTGCCGGCGATCTGCCCGCGCCGCCGATGGCAAGGACACTCGCCTTCAGCATGACCGAGGTGGAGGAGGGGCGCGTCGTCTTCGCCGGCATGCCGTCCGCCGATCATCTCAACCCGCTCGGCACGGTGCATGGCGGCTGGACCGCCACGGTGATGGATTCGGCGCTCGGCTGCGCCGTCTTCTCGACGGTCAGGCAGGGCGAGGCCTATACGACCATCGAGTTCAAGCTGAACCTCGTGCGCCCCGTGCTGCCCGGCATGGGCGAGGTGTGCTGCGAGGGAAGGATCGTCCATCGCGGCCGCACCATCGCCACGTCGGAAGCGTGGCTGCGCGACGGCAAGGGCAAGCTGCTCGCCCACGGCACGGAGACCTGCGCCATCTTCCCCATCGAAAATCTGATGCGCTGAGCGGCGAAGAGATCGCCTGCCTGAAACGTAACCACGTTTGGCGTTTGAGAAAAACCGGGTAGTGTTCCGCCCGGACAGTGCCGTTCTGGAGTCGCAATGCTTGAAATACTCGTCCTCGCCGCCTTTGGCCTGGCGCTCTATACCCTCAATGCCTCGCGCAACAGCGCGCAGAAACTCGGCGATGAGGTGATGCGCCTCCGGCAGGAGGTCGAGGCCCTGAAGGCGGGCGGCGTGCCCCTTGCAGCGGCGGTCCCCGCCCAAGAGACGGCCGAAGCCGCGACGGAAGAGCTGCCCGAGCCGCCGGCCGCGGAGGAGGGCTTCTCCAGCCCCTGGGCGGCGGCGCAGGCGGACGAGGCCGGCAAGGGCCGCTCCATCTTCGGCGGCGACACGCCCGCCGTTCCGGCCGATGCCGTGGCCGCAATCGAGACGGCGGAAGAAGCCGTCGCCACGCCCGCCGCCGCGCCGGCAAGGCCGAAGGAAAGCTTCGAGAGCCGCATCGGTGCGCGCTGGGCCGTCTGGGTCGGCGGCATCGCGCTCGCGCTTGGCGGCATCTTCATGGTCAAGTATTCCATCGAGGCGGGGCTTCTGAGCCCCGCCGTGCGGCTGTCGCTCGCGGCGCTCTTCGGTCTCGTGCTGATGGCGGCCGGCGAATTCGTGCGCCGCCGCACCCAGCCACTCATCGCCAACGCCTTCCAGAACGCCATGATCCCCGGCGTGCTGACGGCGGCGGGCGCCATCACGCTCTTCGCCGTGACCTATGTCGCCTATGCCTTCTATGCCTATCTCGGCGCGCCTGCCGCCTTCGTGCTGCTCGCCGTCGTCTCCTTCGCCACCATCGGCCTTTCGCTGCTGCACGGGCAGGCGCTGGCCGGGCTCGGCCTGCTCGCCTCGCTGCTCACGCCCGCGCTGGTCTCGACCAGCGAGCCGAACCCGTGGGGCCTCTTCGGCTTCCTCGGCATCGCCTGGCTTGCCACCTTCGCCGCCTCGCGCATCCGCCGCTGGCAGGTCGTGCCGGCGCTCGCCAATGTCGGCATGGCGCTCTGGGCCTTGCTCTATCTCTCGCAGGCCGACAGGGTCGAGGTGCTGCCGGTGCTGCTGGCCATGCTCGTGCTCGCCCTCGGCCACGGCCTGCTCTGGCCGGGCGGCATCACGGCGGACGAGATGCCCGCGCCGACGGGTGCGTCCTCCGGCGATCCGCTCGACCGCCTCTTCGCCCCGCCCGCCGTCGCGGTGTCGCTGACCGGCGCGCTCGCCATGCTCTTCCCGGCGCTGATGCTCGCCGGCAAGGTGCCACTGGTTGCCGCTGCCGATTACGGCTTCGTCGCCATCGTCCTCGCGCTCGCGCTGCTCGGCGCGCTGCGCTGCTGGGCGATCTATCCGGCTGTCTTCTCGGCCGTCGGCGCGGTGGCCGGCACCGTGGCGATGTCCGCCATGCCGGTCGGCCTGTTCATCGATACGCTTGGCGTGGTTGCCCCGCCGACGCTCGACGGGACGACCCTGCCGGTTCCCGTCCTCGGACCGGCTCCTGTCCTCGGCTCCGTGCCGGTCGGCCTGCCGCTGGCGCTTGCCGTCGCCTATGCCGCCGTCGGCCTTGCGGCGGTGCGCCTGCGCCTTGCCGCCTCCGGCCTCTTCGCCGCGATCTGGAGCCTGCTGGCGCCGGCCGTGCCGCTGGCGATCCTCGCGATCAGCTTCCTCACCTTCGGCAATCTCTCCTTCGACCTGAAGCACGGCCTTCTCGCCGTCGTCCTTGGCCTCGTCTTCCTCGGCGCGGCCGAAGCCTTCTCGCGCGGAAGGCAAGAGATGGAAGGCGTCTTCGTCCCGCAATGGGCGCTCGCCGCCGGAGGCTTCGCCTTCCTCGTCCTGGCGCTGCACGCGCTGACCGACGGCCTTGCCACCACGCTCGGCATCGCGCTGCTCGGCGCCGCCGCCGTCTTCGCCACGCGCCTTCGCCGCTGGCCGGTGCTGCCCTGGCTGATGGCGGGTGCGGCCCTTGTGGTCGCCGGCCGCATCGCTTGGGAACCGACCATCGTCGGCGCCGCGAACCTTTCCAAGGTACCGGTCTTCAACCAGCTTCTCGCCGGCTACGGCATTCCGGCCGCGCTGCTCGCGCTGTCGGCCTTCGAGCTGCGTCGCTGGCCGGATATGCGCATCCGCAATCTCCTCCAGGCGCTCGCCAGCCTCTTCCTGCTGCTCACCGCCGCCATCCTCGTGCGCCACGGCATGAACGGCGGCGTGCTCGACAGCTCCGTGCCGACGCTCGGCGAACAGGCGATCTACACGCTGCTGGTCATCGGCGCCTCGGCGACCATGATGTCGCTCGACCTCAAGTCGCCGAGCCCCGTCTTCCGCTATGGCTCCATGGCGGTCGGCGGGCTTTCGGTCCTCTCGGTGCTGAGCGCCCATTTCATCGGCCTCAATCCCTATTTCACCGGTGAGCTGCTCGGCAGGTGGCCGTTCTTCGACCTCTTGCTGATCGGCTACCTCATTCCCGGCATCGCCTATGGCGGGCTTGCCTGGTATGCGCGGAACCGCCGGCCGCTGCCCTATGTCATCATGCTGGCGCTCACCGGCGTCGCGCTCGCCTTCGCCTGGGTGACGCTCTCCGTCCGCCGCTACTGGCACGGCGAGGGCATCGCCGACTGGAAGGGCTTCCTCCAGCCGGAGACCTATACCTATTCGGTCGTCTGGCTGCTGCTTGGCGTGGCGCTGCTCGCCGTCGGCTCGAAGTTCGATTCCAAGAGCATCCGCCTTGCCTCCGCCGGCCTCGTGCTGATCGCCGTCGTCAAGGTCTTCCTCATCGACATGTCGAACCTCGAAGGCATCCTGCGGGCGCTGTCCTTCATCGGCCTCGGCGCGGTGCTGATCGGCATCGGCCTGTTCTACCAGAAGATCCTCTCGGGAAAGGCCGGGACGGACGAAAAGGTGGAATTGAACGCATCGTCCTGACGGGATAGGTCTCGGGCAGTCTTTTTCGGGGTGCCCATGTCCTTTACCTGCCTCGCCGCCGCCTTCTCGCCCCTCGGGGACCTCGCCGGACGCCTGCTGCCGCAGGCCTTCGCCGCCGATGACGGCTCGCACGACGCCGCCCATCTCATCCGCGTGTGGAAGAGCGCCCGCCGCATCCAGGCGGAGGAGGGCGGGGATCTCCGGCTCCTCGCCGCCGCCGTGCTGCTGCACGATTGCGTGGCGGTGGAGAAGAATTCGCCGCTGCGCCGGCAGGCCTCGCGCCTCGCCGCCGAAAAGGCCGCGGGCCTGCTTGCAGCCGAAGGCTGGAGCGAGGCGGATATCGCCGCCGTCGCCCATGCCGTCCTCACGCACAGCTTCTCCGCCGATATCCCACCGGAGACGCTGGAGGCGAAAATCCTGCAGGATGCCGATAGGCTGGACGCCATCGGCATGGTCGGCGCGGCGCGCTGCTTCTATATCGCGGGCCGCATGGGCAGCGGCCTCTACGACCCGCTGGATCCGCTCGCCGAGCATCGCCCCCTCGACGACAAGGTCTTCGCCATCGACCATTTCGAGGTGAAGCTCTTCCGGCTGGCCGATGGCTTCCGGACGGCGGCGGGCGCGCGCATGGCCAAGGCCCGCACGGAGCGCCTGCGCGCCATCCGCGACATGCTTCTGGATGAAATCTGAGGGAAAACATGCTTTTGTGCCGCCGGATTGAATCGATCCGGCAAGGCGTTGAATCGAAGTTTCAGGAAAGGTCGCCCCATGAAGGTCGAGGCTCTCAATATCCATCCGCTGAAGAGCGGCCGGGCCATTCCCGTCGAGAGCGCGTCCGTGCGCCTCGATGGCCTTGCCGGCGACCGACGCTTCATGATCGTCGAGCCGGACGGACGCTGCATCACCCAGCGCGAGCTCCAGATGCTCGCCCGCGTCGAGGCGACGCCGGTCGGCGAAAGCCTGCATCTGGAGATGGAGGGCCGCCAGCTCTTCGCGAGCTTCGAGCCGGAAGACCGCCTCGACGTGACGATCTGGGATACGCCCGTCAATGCCGCGGTGGCCGATGAGGCGGTGAACGAGGCGCTGTCCGACTGGTTCGCCCGCCCCGTGAAGCTGGTGCACATGGATGCGGCGGCACACCGCGCCGAGGGTGAGGAATGGGCCGGCAAGCCGATGCCGGTGCGTTTTGCGGACGGTTTCCCCGTCCTCGTCACCACGACGGGCTCGCTGGCCGATCTCAACCGCACGCTCGTCGCCAAGGGGCAGGAGCCGGTCGGTATGGACCGCTTTCGCACCAATATCCTCGTCACCTGCGAGGAGCCCTGGCAGGAGGATTTCTGGCAGACCATCCAGATCGGCGGCGTCACCTTCGACCTCGTCAAGCCTTGCGCCCGCTGCATCATGACCACGCAGGACCAGATGACCGGCGAGCGCATCGGTGGCAACCCGATCCAGGGCCTTGCGGAAAAACGCATGTCGGCCGACCGCCGCGTGCCGGGCGTCCTCTTCGGCTGGAACGCGGTGCCGCGCGCCGAGGGCGATATCCGCCTCGGCGATGCGGTGGAGGTCAAGGCCACCCGCGCCGAGCGCTGGCCGCTCAAGATGCGGGCGTGAACCTCGCCGGGCGCGACATTTCCATCAACCCGGTTGATCGTCCGCTCAATTAAATTCGCTTTCGTTCATCGATGGCGGCGCGTAGGGTCCGTGTCCCTGGGCAATTCCAGCAAAAGTATGAAGCGGTTTTGCGTCCTGGAATTGCCTGAAGAAAAAGAACTAGAGCGTTTTCGCGATTCGAAGAAAAGCGGAAATGCTCTTGTGGAGACCACCATGTCCGTTACCACCGTTGCTGCTCCGGCCGCGAGCCGGCCGATGCCCTGGCTCATCATCGTCGCCGGCTCGCTGATCGCCGTGCTCACCTTCGGCCCGCGCTCGGCGATGGGCTTCTTCCAGCTTCCGATGCTGCAGGATACCGGCTGGGACCGCACGACCTTCGGCCTCGCCATGGCCTTGCAGAACCTCGCCTGGGGCGTCAGCCAGCCCTTCTTCGGCGCCGTCGCCGACAAGTTCGGCACCTGGCGCGTGCTGCTCGTTTCGGGTCTCGTCTATGCGCTCGGCCTTTTCCTGATGTCGCTCGGCACCTCGCCGCTCTGGCTGCATGTCGGTGGCGGCGTGCTGGTCGGGCTCGGCGTCGGGGCCGGCTCCTTTGGCATCCTGCTCTCCGCCTTCGCCCGCAACGTCACGCCGGACCAGCGCTCCATGGCCTTCGGCATCTGCACGGCGGCGGGCTCGGCCGGCATGTTCCTCTTCGCGCCGCTTTCGCAGGGCCTGATCAGCGCCTTCGGCTGGTCCGACAGCCTCGTCTGGCTCGGCGTCATGATGCTTCTCGTTCCGCTCCTCGGCATTCCGCTGCGCGGCAATTCCTCCTCCGGCATCGCCGCCGCCAGCGAATACAAGCAGACCATCGGTGAGGCGTTGCGCGAGGCGCTCGGCCACCGCAGCTACCTGCTGCTCGTCGCCGGCTTTTTCGTCTGCGGCTACCAAGTCGCCTTCATCACCGCGCATTTCCCCGCCTATCTGGGCGACATCGGCATCGATGCGCGCTATGCGGTGATTGCGCTGGCGCTGATCGGCTTCTTCAACGTCATCGGCTCGCTCGCCGCCGGCTTCATCGGTCAGCGTTATTCGAAGCCCTATTTCCTCGCCTATATCTACCTTGCCCGCTCGGTCGCGGTCTCGGCCTTCATCCTCCTGCCGAAGTCTCCGGCTTCCGTCATCATTTTTGCCGTGGTGATGGGCCTGCTCTGGCTCTCCACCGTGCCGCCGACCAACGGCCTCGTCGCCATCATGTTCGGCACGAAGCATCTCGGCCTGCTCGGCGGCATCGTCTTCCTGTCGCACCAGATCGGCTCGTTCCTCGGCGTGTGGATGGGCGGCTATCTCTACGACCATTTCGGCACCTACGATCCGGTGTGGTGGCTGGGCGTCGTGCTCGGCATCTTCGCGGCGATCGTGCACTGGCCGATCGAGGAGAAGGGCGTCGCCCGCCCGGCGATGGCCTGATTCGAAACGGTATCGCCGCCCGAAGGAATTCGGGCGGCGCGCCTTGCAAAGCGTCATAAAAGTTTCTAAATCTGAACCACCGGCAATGCCGGTTTTGTTTTACAGCCGTTATGCTCAATGTGAGCAAAATGGCGAAGCCGCCGGAAACGGCGGAGGAGGAGGGTTCCATGACCGTTCTGGCCCAGCATGCGGCGGAAGCCGAAGCCGCACGTCCGCTGACCGCCGCGGAGCGCTTCGGTATCGTCGAGAAACCGGACCTTACCTTCACGCCCGAGATCGCCCGCGAGACCGAGCACCTCTACGAGAAGGTCAAACAGTTCATCCCCGCCTTCGAATGGCCGGTCTACGCGCCCTATGTCGCCGCCATCAACCGGCTGAAGAAGGAGCGCGGCGCGGTCATCCTCGCGCACAATTACCAGACGCCGGAAATCTTCCACTGCGTCGCCGACATCGTCGGCGATTCGCTGCAGCTTGCCCGCGACGCCACCCGGGTCGATGCCGAGATCATCATCCAGTGCGGCGTCCACTTCATGGCCGAGACCTCCAAGCTGCTGAACCCGGAAAAGACCGTGCTCATCCCGGATGCGAAGGCCGGCTGCTCGTTGTCGGAATCGATCACCGGCGCGGATGTGCGCCTGCTCAAGCAGCGCTATCCCGGCGTGCCGGTCGTCACCTATGTCAACACGTCCGCGGACGTGAAGGCGGAGACGGATATCTGCTGCACCTCCTCCAACGTGCTCGCCGTCATCGAGAGCCTTGAGAGCGACACCGTCCTCTGCATCCCGGACGAATATCTGGCGATGAACGTCGCCAAGCAGACCAACAAGAAGATCCTCACCTGGAAGGGCCACTGCGAGGTGCACGAGCGCTTCACCCCGCAGGAGCTGCTCGCCTACAAGGAAGCCCATCCCGGCATCGAGATCATCGGCCACCCGGAATGCCACCCGGACGTCATCGCCGTCTGCGACTTCGCCGGCTCGACGGCGGGCATGATCAACTATGTGAAGGACAACCGTCCCGCGCGCGTGCTGCTCGTCACCGAATGCTCCATGGCCTCCAATATCCAGGCCGAGCTTCCCGGCGTCGATTTCGTCAAGCCGTGCAACCTCTGTCCGCACATGAAGCGCATCACGCTGCCGAAGATCCTCGACAGCCTTGTGAACATGACGGAGGAGGTTCTGGTCGACCCGGCAATCGCCGATCGGGCGCGCCTTGCCGTCGAGCGGATGGTGAACTTGAAGCAGTAGCGTGGCTGGCTTTCTGATCGCGGAAGGCAGAGCGCGGACGGTGCGGTTTTCGATCTCCCCCCTTGTGGCGGAGATGCCCGGCAGGGCAGAGGGGGGTGGGCCTCCTCGTCAGTGCGGGCCGCCACCCCCTCTGTCACTTCGTGACATCTCCCCCACAAGGGGGGAGAACAGTCTGGTGCACGTCGGAGGAAAGACAAATGCCCATGGAAAGTTTCCGCCCGCAATCGTGGAACGGCATCGACGATATCGTCATCGTCGGCGGCGGGCTTGCGGGCCTGTTCTGCGCGCTGAAGCTCGCGCCGCGTCCCGTCACCATCCTCGCCGCCGCGCCCATCGGGCAGGGCGCGTCCTCCGCCTGGGCGCAGGGCGGCATCGCGGCGGCGATGAGCCCCGGCGACACCTTCGACAAGCATGTTGCCGACACGCTGGAAGCGGGCGCCGGCATCGTCGACGAGAAGATGGCGCGCTTCATGGTCTCCGAAGGCCCGGCGCGCATCCATGACCTGCTCGAATACGGTGTGCCCTTCGACCGCGACCTCGAAGGCAAGCTCCTGCTTTCGCGCGAGGCCGCCCATTCCGAGCGCCGCATCGTGCGCGTCAAGGGCGACATGGCGGGCAAGGCCATCATGGAGGCGCTGATCGCGGCTGTGCGCAACACGCCGTCGATCCGCGTGCTGGAAGGCTATGTCGTCGAGGAGCTGGTGCGCGAGGGCCGCTTCATCTCCGGCGTCGTCGCCCGACCGGATGCCGGCCAGTCGAAGAACCGCGTGCATTTCCCCGCCCGCGCCGTGGTGCTCTGCTCGGGCGGCGTCGGCCATCTCTTCGCCGTTACCACCAATCCGTGGGAGGCCTGCGGGCAGGGCGTCGGCATGGCCGCCCGCGCCGGCGCGATCATCGCCGATCCGGAATTCGTGCAGTTCCACCCGACCGCCATCAATATTGGCCGCGACCCCGCGCCGCTCGCCACCGAGGCGCTGCGCGGCGACGGCGCGCATCTCGTCAATTCCGCCGGCCACCGCTTCATGCTGGATATCCATCCGGATGGCGAGCTTGCCCCGCGCGACATCGTCTCGCGCGGCGTCTTCGCCGAGGTGCAGGCCGGCCGCGGTGCCTTCCTCGATTGCACCAAGGCCGTGGGCGCGCATTTCCCCGAAATGTTCCCGACGGTCTATGCCTCCTGCATCGCCGCCGGCATCGATCCGGTCACCCAGCCCATCCCCGTCGTGCCCGCCGTGCATTACCACATGGGCGGCGTGCTGACGGATGCCGAGGGCCGCACCTCCATCGACGGCCTGTGGGCCGCCGGCGAAGTCACCTCCACCGGCGTCCACGGCGCGAACCGGCTCGCCTCCAACTCGCTGCTCGAGGCCGTCGTCTTCGCCGCCCGCATCGCGGAGAACATCAAGGGCATGCTGCCGGAGCCGAAGATCAACGACTGGGGCAAGAATGCCGGCGAGAGCGACGACCTCGTCACCATCGAGGATAGCCCCGCGCTCACGCGCCTGCGCCATGTCATGAGCGACCAGGCCGGCGTCATCCGCAACCGCGAGGGCCTTGCGGCCGCCATTCGCGAGATCGCCACGCTGGAGCGCGAGAACAGCCGCATGCGCTTCCACAATATCGTGACCACGGCAAAGCTCATCGCCGTCGGTGCCTGGCTGCGCGAGGAAAGCCGCGGCGGCCATTTCCGCTCGGATTTCCCCGAACAGGAGGCCGGCTGGAAGCACCGCACCTTCCTCACGCTCGCTGAAGCCGAGAAGGTGGTCGCCGAGCTTTCGCAAACGGCGGCGGCCTGACGCCGCCGCTTGAGACGCAATGAAACGGGACAAGCAGCCATGACCACCCCCTATCTCCCCGTCCTTTCGCCGCTGATGGTGGAGGAGCAGGTGCGTGCGGCGCTTGGTGAGGATCTCGGCCGGGCCGGCGACATCACCAGCCAGGCGACCATCGCGCCCGACATGGCGGCGACCGCCGAACTGAACATCCGCGAGGACGGCGTCGTCGCCGGCCTCGATCTCGCCCGTGCCGCCTTCCGCCTGATGGATCCCGCCATCCGCTTCGAGGCCTTCGTGAAGGACGGCGACACGCTTTCGCCGGGCACGGTGATCGCCACGGTCTCTGGCCCGGCCCGCGCCGTGCTGTCCGCCGAGCGCGTGGCGCTCAACTTCCTCATGCACCTCAGCGGCGTCGCCTCCTATACGGCGCGCTTCGCCCGCGAGATCGCCCACACGCCGGCCAAGGTCTGCTGCACGCGCAAGACCATTCCCGGCCTCCGGGCGCTTGAAAAATACGCCGTGCGCATGGGCGGCGGTTCCTCGCACCGCTACGGGCTCGACGATGCGATCCTCATCAAGGACAACCATATCGCCGTCGCCAGCGGCGTTGCCGGGGCCATCCGCGCCGCGCGCGCCTTCGCCGGCCATCTCGTGAAGGTCGAAGTCGAGGTGACGAGCCTTGCGGAGCTGGAGGAGGCGCTGGAAGCGCAGCCCGATGTGATCCTCCTCGACAATATGGGGCCGGAGCTCCTGCGCCGCGCCGTCGAGATCAACCGCGACCAGGCGGGCCTTGCCGACGCGGCCTATGCGGCCGACCCGCGCCGCGTGAAGCTCGAGGCCTCCGGCAACGTGAACCTTTCGACGATCCGCGCCATCGCCGAGACCGGCGTCGACTATATCTCGACGTCCAAGATCACCATGGCCGCCCCGACGCTCGACATCGGCCTCGACGTCGTGCTGCGCTGAGCGCGGGAACACCCCAACGCAGGATGCGTTCCGGTTTCAGGTGAAAACCAACCGGAAGGACGCATCATGAAGAAGATCCTTGGGCTCGCCGTCGTGGCGGGCACGCTCGTAGCGCTTGCCGCCCCGGCGCTCGCGCAGCAGGCAAAGAGCACCGCCGAGGCGAATTTCCTCAATCGCGCCGGCACCGAAACCGGCCGCGCGCACCTGACGGCCGGAAACGACGGCGTGCTGTTCGAGGTGGAGATCTCGGGCCTGACGCCGCGCAAATGGGTGGCGTTGCATATCCACGAGACCGGCGCGTGCGACCCGAGCGGCGGCAACGAATCGGCGGGTGGCCACTTCAACCCGGATGGGAAGGAGCACGGCTTCCTCGCCGCCAACGGCCCGCATGCCGGCGACCTTCCCAATCAATATGTCGCCGACGACGGTGTGCTGCGCGCGCAGATCTATTCGACCCTGGTGCGCCTCGACGATGCCGAGCGCGGCATTCGCGGCCGCGCACTGGTCGTCCATGCCGGCTCGGACGATTACCGCACCGGCCCGGCCGGCGGCGCCGGCGACCGGCTCGCCTGCGCCGTGATCAAGTAGCGCTCGAGGGCCTACCGCATCCCGACCTTCAGGCCGGGCGCCGGGCGTTCCTCGAAGATGCGGCGGCGGAAGCGGAAGAGGGCGGCAGGCCGGCCGCCCGTCGCGCTGGTGGAAGAGCCGGTCGGCTCCACCAGCTCGGCCCCTTCGACCAGCCGGCGGAAGTTCTGCTTGTGCAGGTGCCGGCCGGAGATCGCCTCGACGGTCGCCTGAAGCTCGGTCAGCGTGAATTCCGGCGCCATCAGCTCGAAGATCACCGGGCGGTATTTGATCTTGCCGCGCAGCCGCGCCATGGCCGTCGCGAGGATGCGGCGATGGTCGTGGCGCATGGCGATGCCGGGCGAGGGCTGGCCGGTGCGCGCCCAGCCGTCCGTCACCGCCTCCTCGGCAAGGCCGGCCTCGTAGAGAAGCTCGTAGCGCTCCAGCACGCGCTCCTCGTCCCACGGGAAATCGTCGAGGCCGAAGGCGAGGCGGATGCGCGTGCGCGGCGTCGGCACAGGGGTCGCCCGGTCGGCATTGGCCGCCTCGCTGCTCCATTGCTTGAGTGCGGGCAGGATCAGCTGGTCGATCACGGCGGGCCGGCCCTGCCGCCAGTCCTCCCAGGGAAGATAGGCGTACCAGTCCCGCCAAACCGCGCCGGCGTCCGCCAGCCGTTCGTTCGCCTCGGCGTCCGTGCGCGTCAGCGCGAGATAGCCGACCGAGACCATGTGCGTGCCGGCCTCGTCGGGGGCTTTCTGCCGGCCGCGGTCGCCGAAGGTGTAGAGCTGCTCGATATAGCCGAGTTTCAGCGCGGTCTGCGCCTCCACGCTGGCGCGCAGGCTCGTCTCGAAGGTGCGGTGCTGGTGCGGGTCGAAGGGGCCGAAGGGCAGGGCGTCGCGCTTGTGCGCGCCCTCGCCGCCGATGGCGAGGATGGAGGGGCTGCGCCCGGAAATCGCGACGACCGCCGCGTTGAGGCCGATCTCGACCGGGGGGCGGGCGCGGCTTTCCGTCATGGCTCTGCGCTCTCGGGAAGGGCGGAAAAGGAGAACGGGCTCTCGCCGACATAGTCCGCGCCGCGGCCGATGGCCTTCACCGCCGCGACGAGCCTTCCGCCCCGCCCGAGCACAAGGTCGCCGATCGCCACCAGCCGGGCATTCGGCGTCGCCTGCGCGGAGGCGCTGCGCAGGCGCTGCGCGAGGTCATGGTCGTCCTGGTCCGGCGCCACCGCGAGCGCGACGAGAAGCGCCGCGGCCGGCGAGCGCGAAACGCCCATCATGCAATGGACGAGCAGCGGCGCCTGCCGGTCCCAGCCGCGCGCGAAGCCGACGATCGCCGCCACATGTTCCTCGCCGGGTGCGACGAGATTGCCGGTGCCGGCAAAGGCGATGTCGTTGACGCCGAGGATCATGTGGCGCCCGGCGGAGATCACCGCCGGGCGGTGGAAGTCCTGCTTCGGCGCGACGAGGCTCAGCATCTCGCGGCAGCGGTGGCGGACGGCGAGTTCCGCGATCCGGCCGAGCGGGGCGACGACGATCGTGCCCATGCTCACACCGCCGCGGCGAGGGGGCCGCGCTCGCGTTCCAGCGCCGCGAAGCGCTCGCAAAAGCGCCTTTGCGCCTCCACGGCGGGCACCGGCGTGATCTCGATCATGTCGAGCGTGATGCCGCGCGGCGCGCCGAAGAATTTCACGGCCTCGGCATGGGAGAAGCCGGCAAGCTCGGTCGCCTCGAAGAAGGCGGCGACCTGGTCGGCCTTCTTGATCTTCGCCTTCAGGCTCGCGGGCGTCGCCGCCGGCAGGCCGAAGCGCAGGTGCACGGCGGCCTCAAGCCGCTTCTCGACGGTCTTGTAGCCGCCGCCGACCACGGCCTTGAAGGGCGAGATCATGTCGCCGATCACATATTCCGGCGCGTCGTGCAGCAGCGCCATCAGGCACTCGCCGGCGTCGCAGCGGTTCTGGCGGCGGAAGATCGCCTCGACGGCCAGCGAATGCTGCGCCACCGAAAAGGCATGGTCGCCATGGGTCTGGCCGTTCCAGCGGGCGACGCGGGCAAGGCCGTGGGCGATGTCGGAAAGCTCGATATCGAGCGGCGAGGGGTTGAGGAGATCGAGGCGGCGGCCGGACAGCATGCGCTGCCAGGCGCGCGGCTCCGTCTTCGGGCGTGCCGCGCCGCTCATTGCGCCGGCACCTCGGATGTCTGCTCGGGGAAGGTGAGGCCAGTCCATGCCGGGAGCGTGAGGGTGACGGGCGCGCCGCCCGCGGTGATCGGCGTGCCGGCGGCGATGGCGTCGGCCACGCGGTCGATGCGCGCGATCGCAAGGCCGAGCGCGCCGGAGACGCTGCCGAGCGTGCCGACAGGCTTGCCGTCGGCCAGAAGCTCGGTGCCCGTCGTCGTAAGCGGCGCCTCGCCCGTGACGATGACGGGCCGGCGGCGGGCGGTGCCGCGATGCTGCATGCGGGAAACGACCTCCTGGCCGACATAGCATCCCGTACGGAAGGAAAGCCCGCCGCTGAGATCGAGCAGAACGTCATGCGGAAAGGCGTCGGAAAGGACGTAATCGCTGCCGGCCTCGGGAAGGCCGGTGGCAATGCGCAGCGCATCGTAGAGCGCGGCATCGTCGCTGCCCCCGTCGCCCGCGCGGCGGGAGACGTCGAGCCCCGCCTTGGCGAAGCGCACGTCGCGCGGCGCGCCGGCCTCCGCCGCGTCCCAGGAGACCGTCACCGCGCCGCCCTCGGCGGCAGCAAGGTCGACGGCGGCGCGCAGCTTGTACATGGTCAGCCGCTTGAGGAGGCCGTCGCGCTGGTCCTCCGCCGTCTCGATGAAAAAGGCGTCCGGCCCGTCGCGGCGGATCAGGAAGTCGAAGAGGATCTTGCCCTGCGGCGTCAGCAGCGCGCCGGGGCGGATTTCATCCTCCCCGAGGTCGGGCAGGTTGGTGGTGATCAGGGTCTGCAGGAAGGTTTCGGCATCCTTGCCGGAAATGCGGAGAAAGGCGCGGCCGGAAAGCGTGACGGAAGGCATGGTCGGATCCAGATTTGTCGTGCGCCGGATGAGGCCGGCGCCTGCGGTGCACCATCGCACCCGTTGATCCAGAGGTAGAACGGCCGGGCCGCTTTCGCAAGGTGGCCGCCAGCGGGGGAGCGTCGCTTGTGGGGGCAATCCAGACCGTATCTCCCATACGGAAACAGGGAACAAAGCCTTGCCCCTCACCCTGCAAGCGGGGAGAGGGGACGTGCCCCATGCGAGGTTAAGGAGTGAGGAAACCGGCGCGGCCTATTCCCTTCGTCCCGCTTGCGGGGAGAAGGGGCCGGCAGCCCGGAGGAGGGGCGTGCCGAAGGCGGAAAAGCAAGGGTTTTGCACACCCCGTCATTTGACCCGTCGGGCCACCTTACCCACGAAAGGAGAAAAAAGGACGGTAATGTCGCATTCCCCATACGACGATCCTGCCGCTCGTCGGGGTCGTCCTTCCGGTAGGCGCAGACAGACTATTCGCCGGTGACGAAGAACTTCCACTGGCCGTCCGGCGTGATGCCGACGCGGTAGAAGTTGTAGCTGCCGAATTCCTGCATGTCGGAATAGTCGCCGGCGGTGACGATGCGCAGCAGCTCCACCTTTTCAGGCGGCGTCAGGCTCGTGAGCGGCTTTTCGGCGAAATAGGGCCAGACATACATTTCCTCCGCCGTGCCCTGGCCGACATGGGCAAAGCCCGTCGCCAGCACGTCGAGAAGGATGGCGAGGATCTCCATGCCGTCGGGATCGCCGGACTGGCCCTTCAGCGTCTCGACCGGCCCGTCCTCGCTTTCGACCATGGAGACCTGTGTCTCGGTCATGCCCTTGCCGAGCAGGGGGCGCAGGCGCTCGATATCGCCGGAGGCGGCGGCCTCGACGATGAGCTGGCGCATGCGGCGCACCGGCTCGGGCGCCTTGTTGATGTCGTAGAGCACCTCGACGGGTGTCTGCGGCTCCTCGACAGGCTTGTCGGTGGTTGCCGGCGTTTCCTCGGCCGGTTCCGTCACCGCCTTGTCGTTGCGGATCAGCGGATCCGGCTGTGGCAGTTCGACCGGGGCGGTTTCCTCTTCCTTGACGGCGGGCGCGGGCTTCTCGTCCCCGGCCGGCTTTTTCTCGCCGTTGGCGGGCTGTTGCGGCACCTCGCCCGGCTCGTGCTTCAGTTCGCTGAGGGCGAAGGCCGGTCGCACCGGCGCGAGAAGCGCCGTCGTTGCGAAGAGCGCCGACAAAGCGATGACGCTGCTGAAAAGCAGCCTGTTGCCGTCAGCCGACATCTGCATGACCTGTCTTTCCAGCCTATTGCAGGATGCGCTCGGGGGAGAATTCTCCAGCCAGCAGGCGCTCGCGAAGCGAATCGAGCAGGGCTTCCGCGCCCCGCTCGCCATGGACGCGAACCGTCTCGCGCAGGGCGAGCGCAATGGCCGCATCGGCGATGATTTCCGGTTCGATACCATCAGCCATGCCGTCGGCCCAGGCCTCGTTCTGGTGTTCCAGAGCGGCCTGCATCTTCTCGTGCACGATCATCTCGTCGATATCGTTGAGAGTAGGTTCCATAGATCGGTCCATGCGAGGCATTCAGTTCTTACTGCACTGTTAACGACTTTAGCAGCCTTTTCCCAAAACGGCACTGGCTGCTGCGAAAACAGGTTAATTAATCCCTAATTTCCGAACCTTGCGGTAATTTCCGTGGCGAGTGTTGCACCTTCGTTACGGTATCTCTCTTCTGCGACAACCGCCGAGTCGGTGCAAGCGGTATAGATGGCCGCAAAGGAGCGGTATCCACGGTTGAATGCGGCCGTCAGCTTTTCCTGCCGCTTCGGCTCCTTGGCCGCTTCCAGCTCGATGATGCGCTGCATGGCGGCGCGCCAGTTGTCCTCCGCCTTGCCGGCGCAAAGGTTGCGCAGGTAGTGGACGGCGCCGAGGATTTCCGAAAGCCGCTCCAGCCGTTCGTCATAGGGCGCGGGCTTTTCCTCGACGGGGGCGGCGGCCGGCGTGTCGGTTCCGGCGGCCTGCTTCGCCTTCTGGGCGAGGGCGGGGCCGGCAAGGGCAAGGCTTGCGATCAGGGCGAGGCGAATCAGCTTCATGCGGCCGGTCCCAGCCGTTCGGCTTCCAGCCGCGCGATGCATTCGCGCACGCTGTCGGGCGCGGGAAGGCCCGCGATCTCCTCGGCCGTGTACCAGCCGACGCTCGCCGCATCGTCGGCGGCGACGGCGACCGCATTGCGGTCGGCCTTCACCTTGAAGACGGAAAGGAAGAAGGAGGGGCTGCCGGGGCCGTCCTCGCGGCCCGGCAGGTCGTAGGTCGCGAAAAGCATGGGCTTTTCGGCCCTTATGCCGGTTTCCTCGAAGAGTTCGCGCAGCGCCGTCTCGGCCGGCGTCTCGCCGTCCTCGCCGCGCCCGCCCGGAAAGGCATACATGGCATCCGACGGCGGCTTGCTGCGCAGCACGAGCAGATAGCGCCCGTCGCGCTCGATGATGGCGGAGGAGGCGGGCTGGGGCGTCTTCGACTTCTTCATCGCTGTCCGGTTCGGTTGCGCTTCATTGACCCCTTATAGGCAAAGTGCGATGACGATGCCATGTGTGGACGATATGCATTGCTCGCCAGGACGGACCTCTTGCGGGAGTTCCTCGGCATCGTGGACGTGGAGGATCCGCCGGCGCGCTACAACATCGCCCCGACGCAGCCGATCCTCGTCGTCGTGGCGGGCGAAAGGCAAGAGCCCGGCAGCAACCTGCCGGAGCGGCGGGCGGTGCTCGTGCGCTGGGGCTTCATGCCCGGCTGGGTGAAGGACCCGCGCGATTTTCCGCTGCTGATCAATGCCCGCTCCGAGACGGCGGCGGGCAAGGCCTCGTTCAAGGCCGCCATGCGCCATCGCCGCATCCTCGTGCCGGCCTCCGGCTTCTTCGAATGGCGGCGGCCGGAGGAGAAGGGCGCGAAGGCGCAGGCCTATTTCATCCGCCCGAGGAAGGGCGAGATCGTCGCCTTCGCCGGCCTGATGGAGACCTGGTCTTCCGCCGATGGCTCGGAGGTCGATACCGGCGCGATCCTGACGACGGCGGCGAACAACGACATTTCCCGCATCCACGACCGCATGCCGGTCGTCATCCGCCCGGAAGATTTTTCGCGCTGGCTCGACTGCAAGACTGAGGAACCGCGCGACGTCGCCGACCTCATGAAGCCGATCGACGAGGGCTTCTTCGAAGCGATTGCGATTTCCGACAAGGTGAACAAGGTCGCCAATATGGGGCCGGACATCCTCGAACCCGTCGAGGAGGAAGCGCCGGTGCCGCAAAAGAACAAGGGCGCGGATGCGCCCCCATCGTCGGATCAGCTATCGCTCTTTTGACTTGGAGCCGCCTATTCGTAGAGCGACTGGAGCACCGGCGGCAAGTCGCGGTCGCGGCGCGCTTCGGTGGCCTTCACCTCCGGCTTGCACTGCGTGGCCGCAACCACGGCGCGCAGGCCGAGCGGCTTGTAGCGCTCCTGAAGGTTGGAATTGGCGGCGGCGGGTTGCGCCGGCTTCTTCTTGGCGATCGACATTCTCACTCTCCTGAAGTTGTCATCAGGCAGCCCCGTCTGGTTCCCCCGGTCGCTACCCCCGATGACCTATGCATTTACCGGACCCTTTCGGCCAAATTCTGCTCAAATCTTGATCGCTCTGCGGCGGAAGGCCCAAATCCGCGGCTTCGGCGATCAATAAATATGACCGGCGGACATATCGCACGACGCGCCGGGCGCCGGCTGTCACGCGGGTAACAGCTTGTGATAACAGGCCGAACGGGCAGGATTTTCGCGGCCCGGCCTTCACGCCGCTTGACCAAGGCCGCGCGCGGCGCGATAAAGCAGGCCATGAAAACGGTACTCTGCATTCGCCGGAGCATTATTCGCTAGCGCACGCGCTGGCCTGGCCGTTTTCGTCCCCCAAAATCCCCGGATGACAACGACCCGGCCAGCCGGGTGCACGCATTTTGGGAGATTTCCATGGCCGAAAAGCCGGTCCTGTCGCTGTACAACACGCTCACGCGCTCGAAGGAGCCCTTCGCTCCCATCGATCCCGACAACGTGCGCATGTATGTCTGCGGCCCGACGGTCTATGACTTCGCCCATATCGGCAATGCGCGGCCGGTCATCGTCTTCGACGTGCTTTACCGCCTGCTGCGCCATGTCTATGGCGAAAGCCACGTCACCTATGCCCGCAACATCACGGACGTCGACGACAAGATCAACGCCCGGGCGCTGCGCGATTTCGGCGGCGAGATCGAAAGCGGAGCCCTGTCGCTCAACGAGGCGATCCGCCGGGTGACGGAGAAGACGGCGAACCAGTTCCATTCGGACGTCGCCACCCTCGGCGCCATGCCGCCGACGCACGAGCCGCGCGCCACCGAATTCGTGCAGCCGCGCGAAGATGGCAAGGCGGACATGATCACCCTGATTCAGCGTCTCATCGAACGCGGCCATGCCTATGAAACCAATGGCGAAGTGCTGTTCGACACCGGATCGATGACCGATTACGGCCAGCTTTCGAAGCGCAATCTCGACGAGCAGCAGGCCGGCGCCCGCGTCGCCGTCGACGTGCACAAGAAGAACCCCGGCGACTTCGTGCTCTGGAAGCTCTCCTCGCCGGAGGAGCCCGGCTGGGATTCGCCTTGGGGCCGTGGCCGCCCCGGCTGGCATATCGAGTGCTCGGCCATGTCAGCCGCCTATCTCGGCGAGGTCTTCGACATCCATGGCGGCGGGCTCGATCTGATCTTCCCGCATCACGAGAACGAGATCGCCCAGTCGCGCTGCGCCCACGGAACGAAGGTCATGGCGAATGTCTGGATGCACAACGGCTTCGTGCAGGTCGAAGGCCGCAAGATGTCGAAGTCGGAAGGCAACTTCGTCACGATCTACGAGCTGCTGCACGAGGAGAAGTTCGGCGGCCGCAAATGGCCGGGCGAGGTGCTGCGCCTCGCCATGCTGATGACGCACTATCGCGAGCCGATCGACTTCTCCGTCAAGCGGCTGGAGGAGGCCGAGCGCCTGCTCTCGAAATGGCCGGCCGGCGGCGACCCGGCGGAAGGTCGGGTGGACCAGACGGTGCTCACCCCGCTCCTCGACGACCTCAACACGGTTGGCGCCGTGCAGGCCCTGCATGCGCTCGCCCAATGCGCCAACAGCGACCCGCTGATGCTGCCCGTCTTCGCCGCCAGCGCCCGGCTTCTCGGCGTGGAGCCGAAGAAGGCCGAGGTGTCGAAGGCGCTGGAGGAGAGCATCGACTCGATCATCCAGCTCCGCCTCGAAATGCTGAAGGCGAAGAACTTCACCGAGGCCGACAGGATTCGCGACGACCTCTCCGCCAAGGGCATCCAGCTGAAAGACGGCAAGGACCCGGCGACGGGCGAACGCGTGACGACGTGGGAGGTGAAGAGGTGACCACCCCATTCTATACCGGCGGATGCCAGTGCGGCGCCGTGCGCTTTCATGTCGAGGGCGCGCTGGGCGATGCGTCGGTCTGTCATTGCCGGATGTGCCAGAAGGCGAGCGGGAATTTCTATCTGCCGCTGGTTTCGCTCGGTGGCGCGAAGCTGACATGGACGCGCGGCGCGCCGAAGCGCTTCCGCTCCTCCAACCACGGCCATCGTGGCTTCTGTGCTGATTGCGGCACGCCGCTGACCTATGAAGCGCCGGACGGCGTGGCGCTGGCCATCGCCACCTTCGACGATCCCGCCGGGATCGCCCCGCGCATTCAGTGGGGCGTCGAAGCGAAGCTGCCTTACGTCGACACCATCCGCGACCTGCCGGGCGAGGACACGATGGCCGACCAGGGGGCCGACGCCTTCCTCGCCGACCTCGTCTCCTCCCAGCATCCCGACCACGACACGGACGACTGGCCGCCGGAGCGCGCGCCATGAGCATCTCGCGCATCTATACCGGCGGCTGCCAGTGCGGCGCGGTGCGCTACCGCGTGGAAGGCACGCTCGGCGGTCCGCATCTGTGCCATTGCCGCATGTGCCAGAAGGCGGCGGGCAACTATTTCCTGCCGCTCGCCAATGCCCCGCACGAGCGCTTTTCCATCACGCGCGGCGAGCCGGGCTGGTTCCGGTCGTCGGAAATCGTGCGCCGCGGCTTCTGCCGGGATTGCGGCACGCCGCTCTTCTATGACGGCCTCGCATCGGCCCATATCAACGTGACGCTGGGTTCGCTCGACGATCCGGACGACGTGCGTCCCATCGCCCAATCCGGCGTCGAATCGCGCGTCGTCTGGTTTCCGCAACTGGCAAGACTGCCGGAGCACGAAAGCAACGAGGGGGAGGGCGGTGAGGCGCGGCATGTGGCGATCCGCGATTCGAACCGCCAGCATCCCGATTACGACACCGACCACTGGCCGCCGGAGGATGCGCCATGAGCGATCCGAAACCCGCGCCGGGCGTTCCCCGCAAGGGGCTCCATCCCCTCGTCGCCGCTTATTCCTCTTATCGCTGAAGGAGCCTGCCATGACCACGGAACAGGAAAAGACAAGGACCGGCGGCTGCCAGTGCGGTGCGGTGCGCTTCCGCATCCGCGGTGCGCTCGGCCGCCCGTCGATCTGCCATTGCCGCATGTGCCAGAAGCAGTTCGGCGGTTTCTTCGGCCCGCTCGTCACCATCGAGGGCGAGGCCGAATGGACGCGCGAGGAGCCGAGCTACTTCCAGTCCTCGGTCAATATCGCCCGCGGCTTCTGCAAGCGCTGCGGCACGCCGCTGACCTACAGGCACCCCGGCGGGCTGGAGATCGCCATCGGCGCTTTCGACGACCGCAGCGACCTCGCTCCGCAGATCCAGGTCAATTACGGTTCGCGCCTGCCCTGGGTGGAGGCGATCTTCTCCGCTCCGGTGCATGACGACCCGGATTACTACAGCCGGCAGGAGACGATCATCTCCTTCCAGCATCCCGATCACGAAACCGAAAACTGGCCTGCCCACGGAATGAAACTATGAGCGAAGCGTTGCGTACCCTCTATCCCGAGATCGAGCCCTATGCCTGCGGCCACCTCGATGTCGGCGACGGGCATGTCATCTACTGGGAACGGGCCGGCACGCCGGGCGCCAAGCCCGCCGTCTTCCTGCATGGCGGCCCGGGCGGCACGATCTCGCCGAGCCACCGCCGGCTGTTCGATCCGAAGCTCTACGACGTCACGCTATTCGACCAGCGCGGCTGCGGCCGCTCCACGCCCCATGCGGGGCTCGAAGCCAACACCACCTGGCATCTCGTTTCCGACATGGAGCGGCTGCGCGAGATGGCGGGCGCGGAAAAGTGGCTGGTCTTCGGCGGTTCCTGGGGCTCGACGCTGGCGCTCGCCTATGCTGAGAAGCATCCCGAACGCGTCTCCGAACTCGTGCTGCGCGGCATTTACATGCTGACCAAGGCCGAGCTCGACTGGTACTACCAGTTCGGCGTCTCGGAAATGTTCCCCGACAAGTGGGAGCGCTTCCTCACGCCCATTCCGCCGGAAGAGCGCCATGAGATGATACAGGCCTATTACCGCCGCCTGACGGGCGCGGACAAGGCGGTGCGCATCGCCGCCGCCAAGGCCTGGAGCCTGTGGGAAGGCGAGACGATCACGCTTCTGCCGGAACCGTCGACGAGCGACCATTTCGGCGAGGACGAATTCGCGGATGCCTTCGCCCGGCTGGAGACGCATTTCTTCGTCAATGCCGGCTGGCTGGAGGAGGGGCAACTGCTCCGCGACGCCCACAAGCTGAAGGGCATTCCCGGCGTCATCGCCCACGGCCGCTACGACATGCCGTGCCCGGCGAAGAATGCCTGGGCTCTGCACAAGGCCTGGCCGGAATCGGAATTCTACCTAGTCGAGGGGGCGGGCCACGCCTATTCCGAACCCGGCATCCTCGACCGCCTGATTTATGCGACCGACAAGTTTGCCGGCAAAGTTTGAGAGATTACCCCTCATCCTGAGCTTCCCCCGCTTGCGGGGAGAGGTGGCGGCAGCCGGATGAAGGGCAGATTTGAAGTACCAGGACCGTTCCCAGGGAGGGAACCGATGAAAGACCGTATCTACCTTTTCGACACCACGCTTCGCGACGGCCAGCAGACGCCCGGCATCGACTTTTCCGTCGAGGACAAGATCGCCATTGCCGGCATGCTGGACGAGTTCGGCCTGGATTATGTCGAGGGCGGCTATCCGGGTGCCAACCCGACCGATACGGCCTTCTTCGCGAAGAAACGCACCGCCCGCGCCAAGTTCGTCGCCTTCGGCATGACGAAGCGCGCCGGCGTGTCCGCCTCCAACGATCCCGGCCTTGCCGCGCTGCTCGATTCGCGGAGCGACGCGATCTGTCTCGTCGCAAAGAGCTGGGACTATCATGTGCGCGTCGCGCTCGGCTGTACCAATGAGGAGAACCTCGAGAGCATCGCCGAATCCGTGAAGGCGGTCGTCGCCTCCGGCCGCGAATCCATGATCGACTGCGAGCATTTCTTCGATGGCTACAAGGCGAATCCCGAATACGCATTGGCCTGCGCGAAGACCGCCTTCGCCTCCGGCGCGCGCTGGGTCGTGCTCTGCGACACCAATGGCGGCACGCAGCCCTCCGAGGTGCAGGCCATCGTGAAGGCGGTGATCGCCGCCGGCGTGCCGGGCGCAAACCTCGGCATCCACGCCCATAACGATACGGGGCAGGCCGTCGCCAATTCGCTCGCCGCCGTCGAGGCGGGCGTGCGGCAGGTGCAGGGCACGCTCAACGGCATCGGCGAGCGCTGCGGCAATGCCAATCTCGTGACGCTCGTGCCGACGCTCGCGCTGAAGGAAGCCTATAGCGGGCGCTTCGAGATCGGCATCGACACGGAGGAACTGACCGGCCTCACCAAGCTCGCCCATACCTTCGACGAGCTCCTGAACCGTTCGCCCGATCACCAGGCGCCCTATGTCGGCGCCTCCGCCTTCGCCACCAAGGCCGGCATCCATGCCTCCGCGCTCCTCAAGGACCCGCGCACCTACGAGCATGTCACGCCGGAAAGCGTCGGCAACCTGCGCAAGGTCATGGTGTCGGACCAGGGCGGCAAGGCGAACTTCATCAACGCCTTGAAGCTGCGCGGCATTTCGGTCGCCAAGGACGACCCGAAGCTCGACCGCCTCATCCAGATCGTCAAGGAGCGCGAGGCGACGGGCTATGCCTATGAGGGCGCGGATGCGAGCTTCGCGCTGCTTGCCCACCGCACGCTCGGCACGGTGCCGGATTTCTTCCATGTCGAGAGCTTCCGCGTGATGGTCGAACGGCGCTATGACGCCAACGGCCAGCTCAAGACCGTCTCGGAAGCCGTGGTACGGGTGATCGTCGACGGCGAGACCATGATGTCCGTCGCCGAGGGCCATGGCCCGGTCAACGCACTCGACCTTGCGCTGCGCAAGGACCTCGGCAAGTACCAGGGCGAGATCGCCGACCTGGAGCTGGCGGACTACAAGGTCCGTATCCTCAACGGCGGCACCGGGGCCATCACCCGCGTCCTCATCGAATCCACCGATGCCTCCGGCGCCCGCTGGTGGACGGTCGGCGTCTCCGACAACATCATCGACGCCTCTTTCCAGGCGCTGATGGATTCCATCGTCTACAAGCTGCTGAAGAACCGCGGCGAGGCGGGGCGCGTGGCGGCGGAGTAGTCTTCCAGCGCATGGCGCCTGCGAAGGCAGGCCGCCATGCGCCCGAGCTTCAGCGCCGCTCATCGTCCCTTCACCGGAATGAATTGGTACATTCGCCGGCATTGGAGTAGGACGTCGGGAAATCCGAAAAATCGACGGGAAACGACACCATGGCCGACGCAAACTCCTCCAGCGGCCCCCAGACGGGCGATTCGCCGCGCGGTTTCGCCTTTGCGCTGATGGCCTATGTGCTGTGGGGCTTCCTGCCCTTCTTCATGAAGGCCGTGTCCCACATTCCGGCACCCGAAGTGGTGGCGCACCGCATCGTCTGGTCGGTGCCGCTCGCCGGCCTCGTGCTGGTCTGGCTCGGCCGCACGGCCGATATCAAGGCGGCGCTGCGCTCGCCGCGCATGCTCGCCATGGCCACGCTGACGGCGGTGCTGATCACCATCAACTGGGGCATCTATGTCTGGGCGATCAGCGTCGGCCGCACCATCGAGACGGCGCTCGGCTATTATATCAACCCGCTCTTTTCGATCTTTCTCGGCGCGGTGCTTCTGAAGGAGAGGCCGAGCCCGGCGCAGATGGTGGCAATCGGCCTTGCCGTCTGCGCGGTGGCGATCCTCGCCTTCGATGCCGGCGGGCTGCCGTGGGTGTCGCTCGGCCTCTGCTTCTCCTGGGGCTTCTACGCCTTCTTCCGCAAGACCCTGCCGATCGGCCCGAATCAGGGCTTCTTCCTCGAAGTGCTGCTGCTTAGCGTGCCGGCGCTCGCCTATGTGATCTGGCTGGAAGCGAGCGGCGGGGGCCATTTCGGCGATACCGGCATGGCGGACGTCCTCTGGCTGCTCGCCTGCGGCATCGTCACGGCGATCCCGCTGATGATCTATGCCAATGGCGCGAAGCTCCTGCGCCTGTCGACTATCGGCATCATGCAGTACATCGCCCCGACGATGATCTTCCTCATCGCCGTCTTCGCCTTCGGCGAGCCCTTCGGCACCACCAAGCTCATCGCTTTCGGCTTCATCTGGGCCGCGCTCTTCATCTATTCCGGCGCCATGCTGCGCGGCGCCCGCGCGAAACGCATCGCGACGACGGAATTGAAGCCGGCGGAATGAATGAAAAAAGCCGGAGGTGAGGACCTCCGGCGTTTTGTTTCCGTCGCTTCCGGCGTCAGAGCTTTGCGATGATTTCGGCTTCGCCCTCGCGGTCGATCTGGCCGGCCCAGTGCTCGACGAGGGCGGAGACGATTTCTTCCGGGTCGTCGATGACGAGCGGCTGGACGAGATGGGCGGTGTGGATGAAGCCCTCGTCGGCCATGTGGCGGATGAGCTTGAGCATCGGGTCCCAGAAACCGCCGATATTGGCGAAGACCATCGGCTTCCTGTGCCGGCCGAGCTGCGCCCAGGTCATCACCTCGACGATCTCCTCCAGCGTGCCGATGCCGCCCGGCAGGGCGACGAAGGCGTCGGCGCGCTCGAACATCTTGTGCTTGCGCTCGTGCATGTCGGGCGTGACGATCAGCTCGCTGAGCTGGCCCAGCGAATGGCGCGTGGCCTCCATATCCACGAGGAATTGCGGTATGATGCCGGTGACGCGTCCGCCATGCGAGAGCACGCCGCTGGCGACGGCTCCCATGATGCCCTTGGTCCCGCCGCCATAGACGAGCTGGAGGTGGTTTTCCGCCATCGCCTTGCCAAGCAGCCTTCCGGCGGTGACATAGGCAGAATCACGGCCCGGCTGGGAGCCGCAGTAAACGCAGACGGATCGAATCGGCATGTTTTGCTCACTCATGGCCCGATTCAGACACCCGTCCGGCGGCCCGTCAAGGATATTGGCCGAAAAAGCGTGGGGGCAAGGCCGCCAAAGCCCCCGAAACCTTGTGCAAGGCACTGGGAACCGATAGCAATTTCGGCAGGGGACGCCCCGGGAAACCGGGACAGAGAGAGAGTTGATGATGAAGAACAAGACCGGCCTGGTGGCCTTGATCGTGCTGGCGGCGGCAACGCTGCTCATGGTTTTCTTCGTGCTGCCCAACATGAACAAGGAAAAACCCGCGCAAACGCCGGTCGCAACGCTTGCCGAAAAGCCGGTCGAGGGTGGCGGCGATACCAGGACGACGGACGGCAAGCAGGCCCGCGCGACGGGCGAGCAGCCCGCCTCCGAAACGGCCGCTGCGACGCAGGAAACCGCCAAGGCCGACGCCACCCCCGCCGATCCCACGGCCGGCTGGGTCACGCCCGCCTTCGATCTCCTGCGTGTCGAGCCGGACGGCTCCACGGTGATCGCAGGCCGCGGCCAGCCGAACACCACGCTGGAAATCCGCAACGGCGAGACGGTCGTCGCCACGGCCGATATCGGCCCGTCGGGCGATTTCGCCGCGGTGCTCGATCATCCGCTCGCCGCCGGCGACTACCAGCTCACGCTGAACACGAAGGACGACAAGGGCGATACGAAGACCTCCGAGGAGGTCGCCACTGTTTCCGTGCCGAAGGACGGCAGCGGCGAGCTGCTCGCCATGGTCTCGAAGCCTGGCGAGGCGAGCCGGCTGATCACGATGCCGGAAGCCGCGCAGAAGGCGGCCGGCGAAGCGGCCGGTACATCCGCCGGTCCGGTGGGCGGCGAGGTCGCATCCGCCACGGGCGAGGTGCCGCTGGCCACGGGCGGGCAGGCCGTGACCGGAGGCGAGGCAGCCGGCGTGCAGCCGACGGGCGAGGGCACCCAGCCCGCCGCCGGCACGGCGGACGCCGCCGCGAAGGCGCAGGCGCGCGTCTCCGCCGTCGAGCTGGAAGGCGAGCGCATGTTCGTCGCCGGAACGGCACGGCCCAACGCGCTGGTCCGCATCTATGCCGACGACAAGCTCGTCGGCGAGGCCAAGGCCGACGAGGCGGGCCGCTATGTCGTCGACGGCAAGATCGCGCTTTCCATCGGCCGCCACACGGTTCGCGCCGATGTCATGAATGCCGATGGCAGCAAGGTCGATTTCCGCGCCTCCGTTCCGTTCGACCGGCCGGAAGGCGAGCAGGTCGCCGTCGTCGCGCAGGAAAATGCCGCGACCGATGCCGGCCCGGGCCTCGGCCTTATCGGCGGCGGCACCTTCGACAAGCTGCGCACCGAGGCGGACAAGGCGCTCGCGCTCCTCAAGGGCCTTTATGCCGACGGCCGCGTGCCGAGCGCCGAGGAACTGGCCGCCGCCCGCTCGGCGACGGAGATCGCGCTGAAGTCGCTGGCCGAGTTCAAACCCGGCGAGGAGGAAGGGGAGGCGGCCCGCCAGATGGCGGCCAAGGCCTCCGCCGCGGCGGCTTCGGCGCTGGCCCGCCTTCATGCGCTGCCGTCGGATGCCTCCGCCGTCGGCGAGGCGCTCGGCCCGATCGAGAGCGCCGTTGCCGACGCGCTCGCCCCGGCCATCGAGAAGGCCCATGACGCGGCCGGCAACGTGACGGCCGTCGCGGACAATTCCATCGAGGCGCTGGCCGGCCGGGCGAGCGCGCTCCAGCAGCAGTTCGTCGCGCTCTTCGCCGACGGCCGCAACGCGACGGCGGCGGAGATCCAGACGGGCCGCACGGCGCTCGAAAGCGCGCTGATGAGCCTCACCGGCTTCGTACCGCCGGCCGACACGGCCGCCGACGTGAAAGCCGCCATCGAGGAGCTGAAGGGCTGGGCCGCGACCGCGCTCGACCGCCTTGCCGCCGTGCCGGCCGGCGCGGGCAGGGAAGCCTACCAGCAGGCGCTCGTCGCGCTCGAGGGCATGCCCTCGCTGACCGCCGCGGCCAATGCCGTCGCAACCGCAACGCAGGGTACAGCAACGGCGACGGATGGCGCCACCGCGGCCAACGGCGCTGCCGTGACCGATGGCGCTTCCGCCGCTGCGGGCACCGCAAGCGGCACGGCGTCGGGCGGCGGGGCCGCTGCCGGGGGACCGGAAACGGTCGAGCAGGCGCCGCTCAAGGAGAGCAAGACCTCGGTCATCATCCGCCGCGGCGATACGCTGTGGCAGATCTCCCGCCGCATCTACGGCAAGGGCGTACGCTACACCACGATCTACCTCGCCAACGAGGACCAGATCGCCAACCCGGACCGCATCATCCCCGGCCAGGTCTTCGGCGTGCCGGACAAGGCCATGGAGACCGATGCGGAGGCCGAGGAGATGCACCGCAAGCACATGCGCGGAAATTGATCGCCGTTATTCCCCGCCGGCCGTTGCGAAACGGCCGGCAAGGTCCTATCTCCGCGATGCGGCGCCCCACCGGGCGCCGTATTTCATTCCAGCGCGATTGCGTGAAGACGAAGCCGGGAAGCGCCCATGGCGCTTTTCACGGACAGCAAGACGAGACCGGGCGGTGAACGTTCCGGCGGAGGCCAGCGTGGCAGCAGCGAAGAAGACGATTTCGGCCGACAGCAGCAACCCCTTCCGGACGCTGGTGAACCTCTGGCCCTATATGTGGCCCTCAGACCGGCCGGACCTCAAGATGCGGGTGGTCTGGGCCTCGGTCTTCCTGCTCGTCTCCAAGATCGTGCTGCTGTTGGTGCCCTACTTCTTCAAATGGGCGACGGACGCGCTGAACAACAAGCCGGATGCCGTCAGCCTGCTGCCCGCCTTCCTTCTCGGCGCCGTCATGCTGGTGCTTGCCTATAACGGCGCGCGCATCCTGCAGGCCGGCCTCAACCAGCTTCGCGACGCGCTCTTCGCCAGCGTCGGGCAATATGCGGTGCGCCAGCTCGCTTACCGCACCTTCGTGCATCTGCACCGCCTGTCGCTGCGCTTCCATCTGGAGCGGCGCACCGGCGGCCTGTCGCGCGTCATCGAGCGCGGCACCAAGGGCATCGAGACGATCGTGCGCTTCACGATCCTCAACAGCGTGCCGACCTTCATCGAGTTCCTGCTGACCGCCGCCGTCTTCTGGCGCGGCTATGGCCTGCAATATCTCGCTGTCACCGCCGTCACGGTCTGGCTCTATATCTGGTTCACCGTGCGGGCGAGCGACTGGCGTATCTCCATCCGCCGTTCGATGAACGACAGCGACACGGAGGCCAACACCAAGGCCATCGATTCGCTCCTCAACTTCGAGACGGTGAAATATTTCGGCAACGAGGAGATGGAGGCCCGCCGCTTCGACCAATCCATGGAACGCTACGAAAAGGCGGCGACGCAGGTCTGGACCTCGCTCGGCTGGCTGAACTTCGGCCAGGCGCTGATCTTCGGCGTCGGCATGGCGGTGATGATGGCGATGTCCGCCCTTGCCGTGCAGCGCGGCGAGCAGACGGTCGGCGACTTCGTCTTCATCAACGCGATGCTGATCCAGCTCGCCATCCCGCTCAACTTCATCGGCTTCGTCTACCGCGAAATCCGCCAGGGCCTCACAGATATCGAGCAGATGTTCGATCTGCTGGAGGTCGAGGAAGAGGTGCAGGACAGGCCGGGCGCGACGGAACTCGCCGTCACGGACGGCGCGATCTCCTTCAGGGACGTGCACTTCGCCTACGATCCGGCGCGGCCGATCCTCAAGGGTATTTCCTTCGACGTGCCGGCCGGCAAGACCGTCGCGGTCGTCGGGCCTTCCGGCGCGGGCAAGTCGACGCTCTCGCGCCTGCTCTACCGCTTCTACGACGTGCAGGAGGGCGCCATCACCATCGACGGGCAGGACGTGCGCGACGTCACGCAGAAGAGCCTGCGCAAGGTGATCGGCATGGTGCCGCAGGACACCGTGCTCTTCAACGACACCATCGCCTACAACATCCGCTATGGCCGGCCCGGCGCGAGCGACGAGGACGTCGCCGCCGCCGCCGAGGCCGCGCAGATCGGCCCCTTCATCCGCCACCTGCCGGAGGGGTTCAAGGCGATGGTCGGCGAGCGCGGCCTGAAGCTCTCGGGCGGCGAGAAGCAACGCGTCGCCATCGCCCGCACGATCCTGAAGAGCCCGCCGATCCTCATCCTCGACGAGGCGACCTCGGCGCTCGACACCCGCACCGAGCAGGAAATCCAGGCGGCGCTCGACATCGTGTCGAAGAACCGCACCACGCTCGTCATCGCGCACCGCCTCTCCACCGTCATCTCCGCCGACGAGATCATCGTGCTGAAGGACGGCGTGATCGCCGAGCGCGGCACCCATGGCGAGCTGATGCAGCGCGACGACGGCCTCTATGCCTCCATGTGGAACCGCCAGCGCGAGGCCGTCCAGGCCGAGGAGCGGCTGAAGCAGGTGCGCGAGAGCGACGAGTTCGGTGTCGTCGTGCGCGGCGTGCCGGCGGCGGAATAGGAATTTGGCAGTAGGCAGTAGGCGGTAGGGATGGGGCCCGGCATTCCCGCCCTTTCCCCTAATTCCTGCTGTCTATTGCCTCTTGCCCACTGCCTAAAACATTGCCCCCATCGCCGTTTCACGCTAGTTCGATGGCGTGAAATCATCAGGAGATGTCGGAAGATGAGTTTGGTCGATACGATACGCAGCACTCTGGTGCCGATTCATCGGGAGGGCTGGAAGTTCGCGGCCGGCTTCTTCGTCGCCTCGCTGCTCCTGGGTGCGGCGTGGCAGCCGCTGATGTGGATCGGCTTCATCCTCACCGCCTGGTGCGCCTATTTCTTCCGCGATCCCGAGCGCATGACGCCGCAGGACGACGATCTCGTCATCAGCCCGGCGGACGGCCGCGTCTCGGCCATCGCCATGGTGACGCCGCCGGTCGAGCTGGAGCTCGGCGACCAGCCGATGATGCGCATCTCGGTCTTCATGAATGTCTTCAACTGCCATGTGAACCGCGCGCCGATGCGCGGCCGCGTCTCGCGCATCGCCTACCGTGCCGGCAAGTTCCTCAATGCCGACCTCGACAAGGCGAGCCAGGAGAACGAGCGCAACGGCCTCGTCATCGAAAGCGCCCATGGCCGGATCGGCGTCGTGCAGATCGCCGGCCTCGTCGCCCGCCGCATTCTCTGCTGGACCACGATGAACGACAGCCTGGAGGCCGGCGAGCGCTTCGGCCTCATCCGCTTCGGCTCGCGCCTCGACGTCTTCCTGCCGGCCGGCGCCGAGCCGCGCGTCAGCGTCGGCCAGACGGCGATCGCCGGCGAGACGGTGCTTGCCGAATTCGGCTCGGCCAAGGGCCCGGTCATCAGCCGTCGAGGATAGGCGATAGGAATTAGCCAACAGGCAGTAGGAACAATGGAATAGCCGGTACGGTTTCGATCAGGCATTTTCCTGCTTCCTACTGGCTACTGCCTACCGCCTCACAACAACGAAGCGAAAAGCGATGGACACTCCGTTTCCGCCCTATGAGCCCGATGGCCCGAACGACGAGGCCCGGGGCCCGCGCCTGCGTGAAATCCCGCTGCGCATCATCATCCCGAATGTCATCACGGTTCTCGCCATCTGTGCGGGCCTCACCGGTATCCGGCTCGCCTTCGAGAACCGTTACGAACTCGCGGTCGGCATGGTCCTGCTGGCCGCCTTCCTCGACGGCATCGATGGCCGCATCGCGCGGCTGCTGAAGGCGACCTCCAAGTTCGGCGGGCAGATGGATTCGCTCGCCGACATCGTCAATTTCGGCGTGGCGCCCGCCCTGGTGCTCTATGTCTTCATTCTCGACCAGGCGCGCTCCTTCGGCTGGATCGCCGCGTTGATCTACGCCATCGCCGCGGGCCTTCGCCTCGCGCGCTTCAATGTCATGGCCGAGCGCGAGACCAAGGCGAAGTGGCAGTCGGAATATTTCGTCGGCGTGCCGGCGCCGGCCGGCGCCATGCTCGTGCTGCTGCCCGTCTATCTCGGCTTCCTCGGCATCGCACCGAGCCCGCTCTTCGCCTTCCTCGCCTCCGGCTATACGGTGCTGATCGGCTTCCTGCTGGTCAGCCGCCTGCCGGTCTGGTCCGGCAAGTCCGAGGGCAGCCGCATCCGCCGCGACCTCGTCCTGCCGGCGATCCTGCTGGTCGTCATCTATGTCGCGACGCTGATGAGCTTCACCTGGGAGACCATGGTGGTGACGGTCGTCGGCTATCTCGCGACCCTGCCGTTCGGCGCGCGCTCCTGGCAGCGCAAATATGGCGGCTGGACGGCTCCCGCGACCCACGGCGCAAGCGAATTCCCCGAGGAAACCGACGGCCCCTGAGCCGGCTCCCGCCATCACATCCGCGTGAAACCTTCAAAGCCCTGCCCGCAGTCCGCCGGCAGGGCTTGATTTTTGCCGGTCGGTCGAGTAGATAGCGCTCAAATAGATAGTGAGCTAATAATATTGAGACTAGCAATGAGGCTGGCAAGATGAACACGACCGATCCCCGCGAGCGCCTCCTCGACGATCTCTCCCGCGTCCAGCGCAAGATGCGCGCGCTGTTCGATGCCCGGGTGAAGGAGAGGGGGCTGACATTGCCACGCGCCCGCGCGCTGCTCATTCTCGGCCGCGGCGCGCAGCTCAACCAGCGGGAGCTTGCCGACGAGCTCGATATCGAGACGCCGACCCTCGTTCGCCTCCTCGACGGCATGGAAAAGCAGGGCTTCATCGAACGGCAGGCGGTGGAAGGCGACCGCCGCGCCAAGCAGATCGCCATGACGCCCTACGGTGCCCAGGTGGCAGAGGAGGTGCTGGACCTTGCCAGATCGCTGCGCGCCGACGTGCTGAAGAGCATCCCGGCCGGCGACATGTCGACCACCGTCAAGGTCTTCGCCACCATGGCCGAGAACATCGCAAAGAGCTGCCGGGAGAGCGTCGACGCATGAGCACCGCGCCCGCCAGCGGGGACCGCGGAACGGAGGGCGAGCCACCGGAGCCGGTGGAGGTGCCACCGGCCGCCCCGCCGCCAGCTCCCCCGCCGATGCCGCCCGCGCGCGCCGCCGCCTACATGGCCGCCTCGACGCTGCTGGCCCTCACGCAGGGCTTCGGCATGAACCTCGTGGCCGCCAATATTCCCCAGCTCCAGGGACCGTTTGGCGCAACCAGCGCCGAGGCCGTCTGGCTGATGGCGGCCTATATGGCGCCCAACGCCTCGCTGTCGATCGCCCTCATCAAGATCCGCAACCAGTATGGCCTGCGCCACTTCGCCGAGCTCGGCATCGCCGTCTTCCTCGTCGTCGCGGCGCTGCACATCTTCATCACCGACCTGCATTCGGCGATCGTGCTGCGCTTCTTCGCCGGCATCGCCGCCGCGCCGCTCTCCTCGCTCGGCTTCCTCTACATGCTGGAGGCCTTTCCGCCGGCCCGCAAGCTGACGGTCGGCATCTCGCTGGCGCTCACCAATATCGGCCTTGCCGCGCCGCTGACGCGCTTCATCTCGCCGACCCTGATCGACCTCGGCGGCGTGCGGGCTCTGCTCCAGCTCGAACTGGCGCTCGCCATGCTCGCCTTCGCGGCGATCTATCTCCTGCCGCTGACGCCGATCCCCCGCGCCAAGGTCATCGAGAAGGGCGATATCGTCAGCTACGTCTTCATCGCCATCGGCTTCGGTTCCGGCGCCGTCATCCTCGTCACCGGGCGGACCTACTGGTGGCTGGAGGCGCGGTGGCTCGGCGAGCTCATGGTGGTCATGATCGCCGCGCTCACCATCGCCGCCGTGCTGGAGCTGAACCGCGAGAAGCCGCTGATCGACCTGCGCTGGCTGGTCAGCCGCGAGGTGCTGCATGTCGGCGCGGTGCTGGTGCTGTTTCGGCTGATGCTGGCCGAGCAGACGGCCGTCGCCAGCAATTTCTTCCAGATCATCGGCCTGCAGAACGACCAGTTGACCGGTCTTTACGGCATCGTGGCGCTCGCCACCGTCGCGGGCGGGCTCGCCTGCGCGGCGGTGATGAAGCCCGGCCGCGAGCCCGGTATCCACATGGCCGCGCTGCTCTTCATCGGCATCGGCGCCTTCCTCGACAGCCATGCGACGAACCTCACGCGGCCGGGGCAGATGTATCTGAGCCAGGCGATGATCGCCGTCGGCGGGAGCCTCTTCATGCCGCCGGCCATCGCCTCCGGCTTCACCATGGCGCTGCGCAAGGGCCCGCAATACATCCTGAGCTTCATCGTCGTCTTCCTGGTGACGCAGAGCCTCGGCGGGCTGGCCGGCTCGGCGCTGTTCGGCTCCTTCATCACGCTGCGCGAGAAGTTCCATTCCAACATGCTCGCCCAGTCGATGACCCTTGCCGATCCGCTGGTCGCGGCCCGCGTCTCGCAGCTTTCCGCCGCCTATGGCCGCACGATCACCGATCCCGCCGTGCTCAAGGCGGAGGGCGTCGCGCTGCTTGCCCAGCAGGTGACGCGCGAGGCCAATGTGCTGGCCCACAACGACGCATTCCTCATCATCGCGCTTCTGGCGGTCGGCGCCGCCGTCGCGCTCGTCGTTCACTGGCTTTACATCCGCATCAAGGAGGCCGCCGCCCGCTCCGAAGGGCAGGCGGCCGTTGAAGGTTGACCCCGCAATGAAGACATATATCCGCAACACGGCGACCGGCGTCGCCATCCTCCTCGGCCTCGCCGGCATCGGCGCCGTTCTCTATGCCTGGCAATTGCCGCCCTTCTCCAGCGAGGTCCAGACGACCGACAACGCTTATGTGCGCGGCTACGTCACGCTGATCAGCCCGCAACTCGCCGGCTATGTCACCGACGTCACGGTCAAGGACTACGAGCCCGTGAAGGCGGGCGCCGTGCTCGCTCGCCTCGACGACCGCATCTACCGCCAGAAGGTGGCGCAGGCCGAGGCGACGCTCGCCAGCCAGAAGGCGGCGCTCGCCAATTCCGAGCAGCAGGAGAACGCCGCCAAGGCGCGCATCGGCGCCAGCGAGGCGGCACTCGCCAGCGCCAGCGCCGCCAAGCGCCGCGCGCAGGAGAACTGGAACCGCATCGAGGAACTGTCCGACAAGGGCATCGCCACCCAGAGCGACCGCGAGCAGAGCCGCACCCAGTTAGACCAGGCCGAGGCTGCCGTCGTTCAGGCTGAGGCCAATCTCGAAGTCACCCGGCAGGACCTCCAGACGATCATCGTCGGCCGCGATTCGCTGCGCGCCGCGGTGGCGGGCGCGGAGGCCTCGGTGGAGCTTGCGAAGATCGACCTTTCCAACACCGTCATCACCGCGCCGCGCGACGGCGCGGTCGGCGAGGTCGGCGTGAAGCTCGGCCAGTATGTCGCCGCCGGCACGCAGCTCATGGCCGTCGTGCCGCACGACACCTGGGTCATCGCCAATTTCAAGGAAACGCAGCTTGCCTATATCAAGCCCGGCCAGAAGGTGAAGGTCAGCGTCGATGCGTTGAAGCACGCCACCCTGACCGGCCATGTCGAGCGCTTCTCGCCGGCCGCGGGCTCGGAATTCAGCGTCATCAAGCCGGACAACGCCACCGGCAACTTCACCAAGATCGCCCAGCGCATCCCCGTCCGCATCGCCATCGACGAGGGGCAGGACCTTGCGAAATATCTCGCGCCGGGACTTTCGGTGGAAGTGACGACGGTGGTAGGGGAGTAGGGGCAGAACCCGGCAACAGATTGAATTAATCGCGAGGATGCCAACGTGATGGCGAGATGCTCCAGCGGGAGCATTTTCGAACGATCGACAAGAGCAACGGCCGCCGCTTGATCCAAGCCTTCAGGCCCACTGCCGCGAGCGTCGGCATCCCGCGCCACGATCCCGCAACAACAATTTCGTGGAGATCGTGTGCAACGGCGCCAAGGCGTGCCTTGTAGCTCTCGTTGCCGATCGTGAAATCGAAGTAGGTAAAGCCATTTTCTGCGGCCCACTGCATCGTTCGGGCCGACAGCAGCATGCCGGGACCGAGGTGCGCCCAGGGCCCATCGAAGAACGTCGGGATCAACAGATGAAATGCGTTTCCGTGGCAAACACCGAACTGCATCGCGACGGGCCGTCCGTCGATCTCGATCAGCAAAAGGCGAACGAAGCCGGCGTGGGCGCCGTTTGCAACGAGAGAGCGATAGAAATTGAGGCGGTTGGGGTCGCGAAGCGGGTCATTGCGCTGGAGCGACGCGAACCGATGGAGCCGTTGCGCCACAAGCTGCTCGAACAGTCCGGTCATTTCCGTGGGGTCGGTTACGCAGCGAAAGTGAAGCTCCCCGAATTCCGCCAGTTTGCGCCAGCTTTTCCTGAACTTCTCGCGCCGGCTCTTGCTGAATATCCGCAGCGCGCATGTTTCCCATGGCGTCGAGATCGCAACGCCATGCGCTTGCAATTCGAGCACGCGGCAATCGGAAACCCACGTCAGCGGATTTGGCCTGTTCCCGACGCTGGGCGGAACTTTTGTCAGGCGCAGCACGTCATGCCGCGGCAGAGCCGCTACGATCCGCTGCCAAAGTTGCGTCCATTCGGACGGCGTTGGAACGAAGCACGACGCCATGACGGGAGCGATATAGTCCGATACGCCGAGATCCACTCCTTCTATGATGCGCCGGGAGCGTTTTTTGCGCAGACAGAGCGGCAGCAACAGAAGCGCCCGGCCCTCCGGATTGCGGACCATGCAAAACAAGGGCGTGATGCCGCGCGGCTGCGCTAGCATCTTGATGCAGCCTTCGAGCCAAAGGCTATTCTGGAACGCGGTCGATAGATGATCGGCGCCGAGTGCCTCGATGAACGCTTTCGCGACATTGAAATCCGGTGTGACGACGACTTCGTGTTCGCCGATTGGAGTCACGCATCGTGAGTATGTTGGACTATCCAATTTGTTTTCTCGTCGTGGCGCTGACGGAACTGCTCGCTCATCGCGCCCATTGAGGTGTGAAGGACGGAGCCTTCAGAGGAAAGCGCTGATGCGGCAATTGAGAGTGGGGCGCCACCAGCCATAGCAGGAAGCGCATAACTCAACGTTACTTTCAACTAAAAATTACAATTTTACGGAGAATCCGGCCGCGTTGCAGCCATTTTGAGTCTCGATCGAGTCGGGAAGAATCAAGCGGGTGGGAGGTCATCGCTTTGGCTTTCGGATGAAGCCCGGATCGCAGACACACGTCCGCAGTCGCGCCTGTTGCGGCAATAAGCGCCGGGATGGGGAGGGGTCCCTATCCCGGCAGGCGCTCGCCTCAATCCGGCAGGCGGTAATCCAGCAAACGCCCCTTGCGCATCTCGAAGAGCTTGCCGGTCTCCGTGAAATCCGGGGAGACCAGCGAGAGGATGGCCTTCGCCACCTCGGAAGGGTGCTGCACCGTCGACGGGTCCTCGCCGGGGATGGCCTGCGCGCGCATGGCGGTGCGGGTGGCGCCGGGATCGAAGGAGGTGATGCGCAGGGCCGTGCGCTGGGTCTCGCCGGCCCAGGTGCGGGCGAGCGCCTCGACGGCTGCCTTGGAGGCGGAGTAGGGGCCCCAGAAGGGCTTGCACTTGTGCGCGGCGCTGGAGGAGAGGATGACGGCCCGGCCGGCATCCGACTTCAGGAGCAGCGGCTCGACCGAGCGGATGAGACGCCATGTCGCGGTGACGTTGATGGTCATCACCTTCTCGAAGACCTTCGCCTCGACATGGCCGATGGGCGAGATGGTGCCGAGCACGCCGGCATTGGCGACGAGGATGTCGAGCTTGCCCCAGCGCTCGAAGATCGAGCCGCCGAGCTTGTCGATGGCCGCCATGTCGGCAAGGTCGAAGGGCACCAGCGTCGCGCTGCCGCCGACGGCCTTGATCGCGTCGTCCAGTTCCTCCAGCCCCCCGACGGTGCGGGCGCAGGCGACGACATGCGCGCCCGCCTTCGCGAGTTCCAGGGCGGTGAAATAGCCGATGCCGCGCGAGGCGCCGGTGACCAGCGCGAGGCGGCCCTTCAGGTCGATGCTCATGATGTCTTCAATTATCCGTTGCTTGCCAGTACCGAGACCTTCCGTCCCATCGTCTCGCCTTCCTTGTCAAGGAGGCGCGTCGGATAGTCGCCGGTGAAGTAATGGTCGGTGAACTGCGGGCGGGCCGGGTTGCGGTCCTCGCCGCCGACGGCGCGGTAGAGCCCGTCGATGGAGATGAACTCCAGCGAATCCGCACCGATATACTTCGCCATGGCCTTGACGTCGGTGTACTGGTTGGCGAGCAGCTTGTCGCGGTCCGGCGTGTCGATGCCGTAGAAGTCCGGATAGAAGATCATCGGGCTGGCGACGCGGATATGCACTTCCTTCGCCCCCGCATCGCGGATCATCTGCACGATCTTCAGCGATGTCGTGCCGCGCACGATCGAATCGTCGACGAGGATGACGCGCTTGCCGTCGATCATCGCGCGGTTGGCCGAATGCTTGAGCTTCACGCCGAAGGCGCGGATCTGCTGCGTCGGCTCGATGAAGGTGCGGCCGACATAGTGGTTGCGGATGATGCCGTATTCGAACGGAATGCCGCTTTCCTGCGCATAGCCGAGCGCCGCCGGCGTGCCGCCGTCCGGCACCGGCACGACGACGTCGCCCTCGACCGGATGCTCCTTGGCGAGGTTGATGCCCATGTTCTTGCGCGCCACATAGACGCTGCGGCCGCCGACGACCGAATCGGGGCGGGCGAAATAGACATATTCGAAGAGGCAGAGGCGCTCAGGCTGGGCATTGCCCGACTTCTTCGCCTCGATGGTGATCGAGCCGTCCGGCTGGATCTCGCAGACGACGATCTCGCCGTTCTCCACGTCGCGGATGTATTTCGCGCCGATGATGTCGAGCGCGCAGGTCTCGGAGGCGAAGATCGGCTTGCCGTCGAGCTCGCCCATGACGAGCGGGCGGATGCCCGTGGGATCGCGCGCGGCGATCAGCTTGGTGCGGGTGATGCCGAGCATCGAATAGCCGCCTTCCATCTGGCGGATGGCGTCGATGAAGCGGTCGGTGGTGTTGGTGTAGCGCGAGCGGGCGATGAGGTGCAGCACGACTTCCGTGTCGGAGGTCGACTGACAGATCGCGCCGCCGGCAATCAGCTGCCGGCGCAGCGTCAGGCCGTTGGTGAAGTTACCGTTATGGGCGACGGCGATGCCGCCGACTTCCAGCTCCGCGAAGAGCGGCTGCACGTTGCGCAGCGCCACTTCCCCGGTCGTGGAATAGCGCGTGTGGCCGACGGCGATGTTGCCGGGGAGCTTGGCCAGCGTCACCGGGTTCGTGTAGTGGTCGCCCACGAGACCCATGTGCTTTTCGGTGTGGAACTGCTTGCCGTCGAAGGAGACGATGCCCGCCGCTTCCTGGCCGCGATGCTGGAGCGCATGCAGGCCGAGCGCCGTCAGCGTGGCCGCCTCGGGATGGCCGAGAATGCCGAAGACGCCGCATTCTTCATGAAGCGTATCGCCGTCGAGATCGTCGTCGTGGCGGCCGGGGAACTCAAAATCGCTCATTGCTGCAAGCCTTTGCTCGGGACCGTAAGAGGTTGCGCTGGTACTCGGTGGTCTATCGCCCCCGGCGAGGCCCATATGGGTATCGCCGAAAGCATTTGCCACCGAGGCCCGGAAGCGTCAGTGGCGATTGTCTATCCTACCAAAAAATCGGGGAGCCTGCCTTCGTCAATTCTCGCGAGCGGCGGCTCCCCTGGTGTTATCCGTTCGTGGCGGGCGTGTCTTCGGCGGGCGCCGGGCTGGTGCCGCTGCCCGTCGTGCCGTCCGGCTCTTCCGCGCCGCCTTCGCCGCCGGTCTTCTTGCCGCGCAGGCGGTCGAGGATCGTCGCGTCGGCGTCTTCCGGCAGCAGCGCCACGAGGCGCGAGCCGAGATTGTCGAGCAGCGGCTTCGACTTGGCGGTGGTGACCCAGACCGGCTGCTGCTGCGGCGCGACCAGCCAGTTGAAGAACAGCATGGCGACGACGACGAGAAGGATGCCGCGCGCCGCGCCGAACAGGAAGCCGAGCGTGCGGTCCAGGGCGCCGATGCGGCTGTCGATGATGAAGTCGGCGATGCGCATGGTGATGAAAGAGATCACGATGAGCGCGACGAGGAAGACGGCGCCGGCCGAACCCGCCAGCGCGACCGTGTCGCTCGTCGTGTAGTTCTTCGCATAGGGAACCAGCACCGGATAGAGGAAATAGGCGGCCGCGGCGGCGCCCACCCAGCTTGCGACGGAGAGCACCTCGCGGGAGAAGCCGCGCACCATCGCCAGAACGGCGGAGAACAGGGCAACGCCGATGACGATACCGTCGAGAATTGTGATGGGCATGTTCGTCCTACTCCAAACCCGAAATGTCGCCGGGCCCCATGCCCCCTTGAGGGGCCAACTTGCATGACCCCGTGCGGGGTCGGCTTACGTGTCCCCGTGCGGGGCTAACTTAGCGGAAGGCGCCGTCGCCGTCCCGGTTCGACACACATGAAGCCGTGTTTCCCACAGGGCTTTCTCTTTCGCCGGAGGGCGTCAGACGTCCTCGTCTTCCCGCTTGAGGGCGCTCTTCGATCCGGCAATGCGCGCCACCAGATCCGGCAGGCTTTCGATCTCGCTCCAGCGGCCACCGGCCCCCTTGGGCAGATCGGCGGAACCGGCGGGCAGCACGGCCTGCGAAAAACCCAGCTTTTCGGCTTCTTTAAGGCGCTGGGCGGTGTGCGCAACCGGGCGAATGGCGCCCGACAGGCTGACTTCGCCGAAATAGACGCAATCGGCGGGAAGGGCAAGTCCGGCGAGTGAGGAAACCAGCGCCGAGGCGACGGCAAGGTCCGCCGCCGGTTCCGAGATGCGATAGCCGCCCGCGACGTTGAGATAGACGTCGTGCTGGCCGAGCCTGACGCCGCAATGGGCCTCCAGCACCGCAAGAATCATCGAGAGTCGCGCCGAATCCCAGCCGACGACGGCCCGGCGCGGCGTGCCGAGCGAGGTGGGCGCGACGAGTGCCTGCACCTCGACCAGCACCGGACGCGTGCCCTCCATGCCGGCGAAGACGGCCGCGCCCGGCGATTTCGCATTGCGCTCGCCGAGGAAGAGTTCGGAGGGGTTGGAGACTTCGCGCAGCCCCCGGTCGGACATTTCGAAGACGCCGATCTCGTCGGTCGGGCCGAAGCGGTTCTTCACCGTGCGCAGGATGCGGTAGTGGTGGCCGCGGTCGCCCTCGAAATAGAGCACGGCGTCGACCATGTGCTCGACGACGCGGGGACCGGCGATCTGGCCTTCCTTGGTGACATGGCCGACGAGGACCATGGCGGCACCCGTCTGCTTGGCGAAGCGGATCATCGCCTGCACGCCGGTCCTCACCTGCGTCACCGTGCCGGGCGCGGCCTCGGCCGTGTCGCTCCATAGCGTCTGGATCGAATCGATGATGACGAGGTCCGGCCTCTTGCCTTCGCCGACGGTGGCGAGGATATCCTCCACATTGGTCTCGGCGGCGAGCAGCACGTCCGTCTCGTGCGCATGCAGGCGCTGGGCGCGAAGGCGCACCTGCGCGACTGCCTCTTCCCCGGAGACGTAGATGATGCGGTGTCCCTGCCGCGAGAGGGCGGCGGCGGACTGCATGAGCAGCGTCGACTTGCCGATGCCGGGATCGCCGCCGATCAGCACCGCCGAGCCGCGCACGAAGCCGCCGCCGGTCGCCCGGTCGAGCTCGGCGATGCCGGTATGGATGCGCGGGGCCTCCTCCGTCTCGCCGGAAAGCGTGGTGAGCGCGACGGGGCGGCCCTTCTTCGGGACCTTGCCGGGGCCGGCGCCGATGCCACCCATCGGATCTTCCTCGACCACGGTGTTCCATTCGCCGCAGCCCTCGCATTTCCCGACCCAGCGGGAATGCACGGTGCCGCAGTTCTGGCAGACGAATTGGGTGCGGGCTTTCGCCATCGGATCTCGCTTCTGGTGCCTGACATGGGAATCGTCCGCAAGCCCATAGCACAAAACGGGAACATGTCCTATTTTTTCGCGGTCTCGTAGCGTCGTTCGTAGCGGTTGCCGAGGCTGGTGAGGAGCTCGTAGTCGACGGTGCCGGCGGCGCGCGCGACATCCTGGATCGGCATGGCGCGGCCGAAGAGCTCGATGAAGTCGCCGGCCCGCACGCTGCCGGGCGGCAGGTCGGTGACATCGAAATGGGTGAGGTCCATGGTGACGCGGCCGATCAGCGGCACGGTGCGCCCGTGCAGCACGCCGCTTGCGCCGGGAATGCCGGCCGCGCGCAGCGGCACGCCGGCGCCGAGCGTGCGCATGTAGCCGTCGGCATAGCCGATGGCGGCGATGGCGATGCGGCTGTCGCGGGCAAGCGGCGTCGCGCCGTAGCTGACGCTCTCGCCGGCCTTCGCCTCGCGCACCTGGAGGATGCGCGCCTCGGCGGTGACGACCGGCTTCATCGGGTTTGTCGCCCCGTTGACGGCGCTGCCGCCATAGAGCGCGATGCCGGGGCGGGTGAGGGTGAAGTGATAGTCCTCGCCGAGGAAGATGCCCGCCGAATTGGCAAGGCTGGCATCGATGTCGTCGAAGGCCGCGACGACGTTGCGGAACCTTTGCAATTGCTGGCGGTTGAGCGGATGAGCCGGCTCGTCGGCGCAGGCGAGGTGGCTCAGCAGCATGATCGGCGCGAAGCTCGCCGGCCGCGCGGCGTCGCCCGCCAGCGCCAGCGCATCCTCGACGCGAAGGCCGAGCCGGTTCATGCCCGTATCGACATGCAGCACGCAGGGATGGTCGCGCCCGTCGGAAACCGCCGCCATGAAGACGACGAGCTGTTCTTCCGAGACGATGACGGGCACGAGGTCGAATTCGAAGAAGAGGCGTTCCGAGCCGGCCCACATGCCGGAAAGGACGTAGATGCGGACATCGGGCAGGATGGCGCGCAGCGTGGCACCCTCCGCCGGAGTGGCGACGAAGAAGTCGCGGGCGCCCGCGTGATGGAAGGTCCGCCCGGCATGCTCCAGCCCGATGCCGTAGCCGTCGGCCTTCAGCACGGCCGCCGTGCGCGCCGCGCCGGAGCGTCGCGCCATGGCGCGCCAGTTGTCGGCGAGCGCCGAAAGGTCGATCGTCAGGCGGGCATGATCCTCACCGGCGACGGGCAGGGTGGAACGCGCATGGGAATGGTGTGGGCTCATGGTTCTGAATACAGCCTGTTGACCATGGCGGCAATATGCCGGAGCGCGCCATTGCCGGTGCCGGGGGGGCTGATTATGGTGCGCGCCCAAAAAGGGGAACAGCATGCGGCGCAGAATGGCAACGACCTTTGGGGCGATCGGCCTCGCCTTTGCCTTTTCGGCGTCGGTCGCCGCGGCAGCCCCGCCGACCGACGCCGAAATGCGCGAGGCGCATGCCGTGCTGCTCGGCCTTGCCCAGGACGGCGCGGAGCCCGAGCGCGACAGGGGCGCCGACATCTACTACTCGATCATGGAAAATCCCGATGCGCCGCGGCTGGTGACGCGGCTTGAAGTCTCCGGCGCGCCTTGCCGCGCGCGGACCATTTCCGCCCTCCAGTTTCCCGGAAAATGGGCGACGCTGACCCTCGGCCTCGTCGACCTCGGCCGCGTCACCGCCGTCACCGCCTATGCCTCCGTCGACGACATGATCGCGGAGGCCAACCCGCTTCCCCTCGATGCCCCCGGCGCCGAGCAGGTCGTGCTGACGGGCGAGGGGCTTTACTGTTCGAGCCGGATGTCGCTTTCCGGCGACAGCACCGCCGCGGACGAGACCTGCACGAACCGTCTGGACCTGCCGATGACGGATGCGGACCAGAAGGCGCGCGGCAAGCGCGCCCTCGCCATCGTCGCGGGCTACTGCAAGGCGCCGGCGTTTCAGAAGAAGTGAAGCGGCGAAAGCCCCACCATCTCCCTCAATGCTCGTATTGGGTGAAGGACGGGTCGGCGAGGTCGGTGAAGCGGGTATATTCCGACTGGAAGGCGAGCTTCACCGTGCCCGTGGGTCCGTGACGCTGCTTGGCGATGATGACGTCCGCGGTGCCCTTCACCTTCTCGAACTGCATCTTCCATTCTTCGTATTTCGGATCGAACTCGTCGCGCGGCTCGAGGTTCTTCACATAGTATTCCTCGCGGAACACGAAGAGCACCACGTCGGCGTCCTGCTCGATGGAGCCCGATTCGCGAAGGTCGGAGAGCTGCGGGCGCTTGTCCTCGCGGCTTTCCACCTGACGGGAGAGCTGGGAAAGCGCGATGATCGGCACGTTCAGCTCCTTGCCGAGCGCCTTGAGGCCCGTCGTGATCTGGGTGATTTCCTGCACGCGGTTGTCGCTGGATTTGCCCGAGCCGGTCATGAGCTGGATATAGTCCACCACGAGGCAGTCGAGGCCGCGCTGGCGCTTGAGGCGACGGGCGCGGGCGGAAAGCTGGGCGATCGAGATGCCACCGGTCTGGTCGATATAGAGCGGCACCTTCTGCATCATCTGCGAGCAGGCGACGAGCTTTTCGAAATCGGCCTCGGAAATGTCGCCGCGGCGGATCTTCGAGGAGGAGACTTCCGTCTGTTCCGAAATGATACGGGTGGCGAGCTGTTCGGAGGACATTTCGAGCGAATAGAAGCCGACGACGCCGCCGTTCTTCGCCTTGAACGAGCCGTCCGCCTGCACCTCCGGCTCGTAGGCGGCGGCGATGTTGTAGGCGATGTTGGTGGCGAGCGAGGTCTTGCCCATGCCGGGACGGCCGGCGAGCACGATAAGGTCCGACCGCTGCAGGCCGCCCATGCGGGCGTCGAGCGAGTGGATGCCGGTGGAGATGCCGGACAGCGAGCCGTCGCGCTCGAAGGCCGCGCCCGCCATGTCGATGGCCTGCGCCACGGCGTCATTGAACGACTGGAAGCCGCCGTCGTAGCGGCCGGTCTCGGCCAACTCGAAGAGGCGGCGCTCGGCGTCCTCGATCTGGTTCTGCGGCGGCATGTCGAGCGGCGCGTCATAGGCGATGTTGACCATGTCCTCGCCGATGGTGATCAGCGAGCGGCGCAGCGCCAGATCGTAGATCGCCCGGCCATAGTCCTCCGCGTTGATGATCGTCACGGCCTCGGCGGCGAGGCGGGCGAGATATTGCGGGATCGTCAGGTCGCCGACCTTGCCGTCCGCCGGAAGATGGGTCTTCAGCGTGATCGTCGTCGCGATCTTGCCCATGCGGATCGTATCGCCGGCCAGCTCGTAGATCTTACGGTGCAGGGGCTCGTAGAAATGGATCGGCTTGAGGAAGTCGGAGACGCGGTAATAGGCGTCGTTGTTGACGAGGATCGCGCCGAGCAGCGCCTGTTCCGCCTCGACGTTGTTCGGCGCCTCGCGGTGATGCGCCTCCGGTGCTTCGCGACCGGCCCCGCTCAGCTTGCGCACGGCATCGTTCATCGTCCCGAATCTCCCGTCCCTGTTGCCTGAAGCCCCGTGGTTTGGGTCCTTTGGAGCCAAGGGTCAAGCGGTTCCGGCCGCGCGCGCTCCCGCCGCATCCTTTAGGCCCGGTGTTAGACTTTTCCACAGGCGTGCCGAAGGCGGCAAGCCGGAATCTTCCGGGCCTGCCGCCTTCCGGTTTGACTGGGGCGAATCTACAACGATGCCTCCTGCGGGAAGTGCCGCGCGCCGCGGCGCTCGCCCTTCGGGTTGCCCTCATGCGCCTTCAGGCAATCCTCGCCGCGCCCGATATATTCGCGGGTCAGCGGCACGGCCTCCTGATCGTGCGCGAGCTGGAGCTGGAAGACCACGAGGTTCTGCCAGCGGAACGCGCTCTCCGAGGCGGCGAGGTAGAACTCCCAGATGCGGCAGAACTTCTCGTCGTAGATCGCCTTGGCCTCCTCGCGCCGCGCCATGAAGCGCTCGCGCCAGTGCCGCAGCGTCTCGGCATAGTGCAGCCGCAGGATCTCGACATCCGTCACGGCAAGCCCGCTCTTCTCCACCGCCTGCATCACCTCCGAAAGGGCGGGAATGTAGCCGCCGGGGAAGATGTATTTCTCGATGAAGGGGTTGTTGGCGGTCGGCCGGTCGGTGCGGCCGATCGTGTGCAGCAGCATGACGCCGTCGCGCTTGAGGAGCGAGGCGCTCTTCCTGAAGAAGGTGAGGTAGTTCGGCCGGCCGACATGCTCGAACATGCCGACGGAGACGATGCGGTCGAAGGGGCCTTCCGTGTTGCGGTAGTCCTGCAGCAGGAACTTCACCTCGTCGGAAAGGCCAGCATCGCTCGCGCGCCTGACGGCGATGGCATGCTGCTCGTCGGAAAGCGTGACGCCCGTGACTTTCGCGCCGACCTGGCGGGCGAGGTAGAGCGCCATGCCGCCCCAGCCGCAGCCGATGTCCAGCACGTTCTGTCCCGGCCGGTTGATGTTGAGCTTGGCGGTGATGTGGCGCTTCTTGGCGAGCTGCGCGTCGTCCAGCGTCTGGTCCGGCCGCTCGAAATAGGCGCAGGAATATTGCCGATCCTGATCGAGGAAGAGGTCGTAGAGCGCGCCGGTGAGGTCGTAGTGGTGCTGGACGTTCTTGCGCGAGCGCACGATGCTGTTCTTCTCCCGCGCCCAGCGGAAGAGATAGCGGAAGCGCTCCAGGAAACGGTTCCAGCCGGTGTCGTAATACTTGAAGTCCGGATTGCCGGTGAAGACCGCCTTGAGCAGCCCGTACATGTCGCCCTGGAGAAGGTCGATCTCCCCCGTGCCGTAGCAATGGCCGAGATAATAGGCGGGATCGATGCCGAGCCCCCAGAGGGCCTTCCTGGTATTGATGCGCATGTGGACGGGATTGCCGGTGCCGTCGCCATAGGTCTGGCTGGTTCCGTCGGGATAGGTGATCGTCAGGTTTCCGGTCTCGATAAGGCGGGAAACGAGAGCCTGTACAATGAATTTCATTCGCTAAACTCCGTCACGCTTAAATATCTGGCGGAACGGGTCTGGTCGGAAACCGGCCTGGGGAGCGGCCCGACCGCCAATCCAGTCTAACGAAGTATAAATATTGACGGAAAGGACGGGATTTCAACCCGTATTTTTTGGCCTTTTTGCAAATGAAGCGGGCCGGCAAGGCCGGCCCGTCGGAAAAGCGTATCCGCCAAAACAAATGAGCCGGCGCAAGCCGGCTCATTCGCTGATTATTCTTCTTCGCCGTCCTGGTCGGCTTCCGGATCGAAGAAGTCTTCCGGCTTCAGGGCGTCTTCGTCGACGCCGTAGATGGCGTCGGCGGAGGTGAGGCTTTCGCCCTTGGCCTGGCGCTCGGCTTCGTCGGCCGAACGGGCGACGTTCAGCTCGATGGCGATCTCGACTTCGGCGTGCAGGTGCAGGACGACCTTGTGCAGGCCGATCGCCTTGATCGGCGTGTTGAGCTCGACCTGGTTGCGGCCGATGTTGAAGCCTTCGGCGGAGAGGGCGTCGACGATGTCACGGGCAGCGACCGAGCCGTAGAGCTGGCCGGTTTCGCCGGCGGAGCGGACCATGACGAAGGACTTGCCGTCGAGCTGTTCGGCAACCTTCTGGGCTTCCGACTTGCGCTCGAGGTTGCGGGCTTCGAGCGTCGCGCGCTCGGATTCGAAGCGCTTCTTGTTGGCTTCGTTGGCGCGCAGCGCCTTGCCGAGCGGCAGCAGGTAGTTGCGGGCAAAGCCGTCGCGGACCTTCACGGTCTCGCCCATCTGGCCGAGCTTGGCGATGCGTTCGAGGAGAATGACTTCCATTTCGAGTTCCTTTCTTGAGTTCAGGTATTCTGGTTTTTCTGGCTCGCCGGGCCGGTGGGCGTCAGCGCTATGGTGCGCCGCGTGTCCATCAGGCCGAGGACGAGGATGGCGAAGACCGGTATCGTGAAGAGCAATACCGAGATATAGGCGAACCACAGGGCAATCAGCCGCCACGGCTTGCCGCGCGTCCTGAAATGCAGGCTCGCGAAGCCGGCGAGCACGAAGCCGGCCCCGAAGGTGCCGCAGACGAGCGCGCCGATGATCGCCGGAACGCCGCCCATGAAGGCGAGGACGAGGCCGGCGAGGAAGATGAAGATCGCATTGCGGTGCATGCGCAGCGTCGAGGGCATGTCCTCGCGCGGGCGCAGGCCCTTGCCGGAAAGGCGCACGATGAAGCTTGCGACATAGTAGGCGGCGAAGAGCAGGAAGACCCACAGCGCGCCCTGCACCAGCGGCAGCGCCAGCGCGAAGATCGACTTCATCTGCGCGACGGCGGCGGCGTCGGGGTTGTAGAGCGGTTCCTGCGCCTTCAGCGTCTCGATGACGATGTCCACCAGCTTGCCGGCCATATCGCTGTCGTAGCCGACGATCGCGCCGACGGCGATCATGCCGAGCGTCACCATCACGGCGAGATGGGCGAGGATGTTGGACAGCGGATACCAGGCGAGCGCGTCTTCCGGGCCGCCGAGTTCGGAGGCGGGACGGGCGAGGTTCGCAAGGTTGCTGAGCCAGCCGGCCGGAATGAGCGTGATGATGACGATCAGCGCGGCGAAATGCGAGGAGACCAGTGCGGAGGCGGTCACGCCGCCGGCGACGACGGCGATGAAGGCGCTGGCATTGCCCCAGCCGAGGCCGGCGATCAGGATGGGAAGGGCGGACGCGGCATAGAGCACGATGGCGAGCGACGACTGCGCATTCGCGCTCAGCGAAAGCAGAGCGGCGGTCACACCGGCAACGAGGCCGGTCGCAATCGAGGCTGGCGTCAGGTTCTTCACGTCGCTGTCCTGTCCGGTCAGACAGTTAGAGGAGTGCCCGAAAGGACCGGCTCCCCAACATGGGATCTGGCCTTGCCCGTTGAGGGCCGAGGCCGGCGGTTCCGATCCGCGCCCATCGCGGAAGGGAGTGGGGAAGGCGGCAGGGCCGTCTTCCCCGGTATCGTCTCTCCCGGCGCGGCGAAGGCCGGCCGGGAGGAAAGCATGATTACGCTACGACGTAGGGCAGCAGGCCGAGGAAGCGGGCGCGCTTGATCGCCTTGGCGAGTTCGCGCTGCTTCTTCTGGGAAACGGCCGTGATGCGGGACGGAACGATCTTGCCGCGCTCGGAGATGTAACGCGACAGAAGACGGACGTCCTTGTAGTCGATCTTCGGAGCGTTGGCGCCCGAGAAGGGGCAGGTCTTGCGGCGGCGGTGGAACGGACGGCGTGCCGGAGCGGAAGAAATATCAGCCATTGTCTTAGTCTCCTTCTGCTTCGATTACGCTTCGCGGGCCGGACGGTCGCCGCGCGGGGCGCGGTCGCCGAAGTCGCGGCGCGGACGGTCGCCGAAGTCACGGCGCGGGCCGCGGTCGTCGCCATCGCGGCGCGGACGGTCGTCGCGGTCGCGCTTCTGCATCATCGCGGACGGGCCTTCTTCGTGGGCTTCGACGGCGATGGTCATGTAGCGAAGAACGTCTTCGTTGATGCGCATCTGGCGTTCCATCTCGTGGATGGCGGCGGCCGGGGCATCGATATCCATCAGGGCGTAGTGGGCCTTGCGGTTCTTCTTGATGCGGTAGGTGAGGGACTTGAGGCCCCAGTTCTCGACACGACCGACCTTGCCGCCGTGTGCTTCGATCACACCCTTGTACTGTTCGACGAGAGCGTCGACCTGCTGGGCGGACACGTCCTGGCGGGCCAGGAATACATGTTCGTAAAGAGCCATTTGGCTTTGCCTTTCTTGCGTTAAACTACACCCGAAACCGGCGCCAAGCCTCAACGACAGTTCTCAGGGGCATATTGCCCGAAGCAAGAAAAGCGTATCATCCAGACGGTCGAGAGCGGAGACACGGGAGGCCGGAGCCCTTGGCCCCAAACGGCAGATTTTGCGACATGCCGGCCCTCCGTTCAGCCACCAGCCGGTGACCCGGGTGTTTTGAACAGCGCGCTTATACGCATTTTTCGCGGGAATGCAAGGCCGCAGGCGCATTGCAGCTTTTTGCCGAGGCCCCGGAACAAAATCCGACATGGCGCGTTGTTCAGCCCGACCCAACCAGATGGAGTGACCGACATGCAGGATCCCAATGTCAATCGTCCCCCGGAAGAGCGCGGCCCGACGGTGGTCAATACAAGCACCCGTGGCGGCGGCACCGGCGGCTGGGCTGTGGCGGTGATCATCGCGGTCCTGGTCGCCGTGGGCATATTCTATTTCGTCGGCAGCGGAAAGCCGGGTGGAAGCGTCGATACGAACGCCAATACCTCGGCCACCGGAACGCAGGAAAGCGCTCCGGCGGGCGGGACGGCGACCGGCGGCACCACGACCGGCGGTGCAACGGGCGGCGGCGCAACGGGCAGCGGCGCAACGGGTGGCGCGGAAACCGGCACCCAGCCGCAGAACAGCCAGCCGGCCCAGGGCGGTGGCGCGACGACCACTACCCCGTAAGGGCTGAGGGCAGACAAGAAAAACCCGCCGGAAACGGCGGGTTTTTTGTTACATCGGCGCGGGATAGAGCCGGTGGATGCGGCGGATGCCGCCCATCACCTCGGCCGAAAGCGTCACGTCCTTCGCCGCGATATCCGTCTTCAACTGCTCCATGGTCGTCGCGCCGATGATGACGGAAGCCATGAAGGGCCGCGTCAGGCAGAAGGCGAGGGCCATCTGGGCGGGATCGAGTCCGTGCTCCCGCGCAAGCTCCACATAGGCGCGCACCGCCGGTTCCTGCAGCGGCTGGTAGCGTCCGCCGAGATCACCGTTCTTCGTCAGGCGCGAGCCTTCCGGCCGCGCGCCGTCGAGATATTTGCCGGTGAGAAGGCCGGCGGCGAGCGGCGAATAGGCGAGCAGCCCGATCTCCTCGTGATGCGAAACCTCCGCAAGGTCGAGATCGTAGGTCCGGTAGAGGAGATTGTATTCGTTCTGGATCGAGGCGACGCGCGGCAGGCCCCTTTCCTCCGCGAGCTTCAGGAGCTGCATCGTGCCCCAGGCCGTGTCGTTGGAAAGGCCGAGTGCCCGCACCTTGCCGGCCTTGACGAGCTCGCCGACGGTTTCGAGGATTTCGACAAGCTCGGCGGCTACCCCGGCGCGGTCCTGCTTCGAGGGCTCGTAGCTCCAGGCGTTGCGGAAATGGTAGTGGCCGCGGTTCGGCCAGTGGAGCTGGTAGAGGTCGAGATAATCGGTCTTGAGGCGCGACAGGCTGTTGTCGATCGCCTCCCGGATGCCCGCGCGGCTCATCGGCGCGCCGCCGCGTATATAGGGACGGCCGGGGCCGGCGACCTTGGAGGCAAGCACGATCCTGTCGCGGTTGCCGCGCGCCTTCATCCAGTTGCCGATGAAGCGTTCCGTGTCGCCGTAGGTTTCGGGGGAAAGCGGCGTGGTCGGATAGAGTTCGGCGGTGTCGATGAAATTGACGCCCTGCGAAAGGGCATAGTCGAGCTGGTCTCCGGCGTCCTGTTCGCTGTTCTGCGAGCCCCAGGTCATCGTGCCGAGGCAGATTTCCGACACGCTGATGCCGGTCCGGCCGAGCGGATTGTATTTCATGGGAGGAAAAATCCTTTGGTGGAAACGGCGCGAATGTAGGCGGCTTCCGGCGAAGCGCAAGCCTGAAAGGCGCGATTCCCTGTGAGAAGCGCCCCGGAATGCCGGGTTGAGGCGGGGCCGTCCGGGCGCCACGCCTTGACTTGCGGGGCCGGAATGTGAATGGAAAAGGAAAGATGAGACGGGAGAAACCCCTATGAGCGTAGCATTCACCTTCCCCGGCCAGGGCAGCCAGGCCGTCGGCATGGGCAAGGATCTCGCGGACGCCTTCCCCGAAGCGCGCGCCGTTTTCGCCGAAGTCGACGAGGCCCTCGGCCAGAAGCTTTCCACCATCATGTTCGAGGGGCCGGAAGAAACGCTGACGCTGACCGCCAACGCCCAGCCGGCGCTGATGGCCGTCTCCATCGCCGTCATGCGCGTGCTGGAAGCGCGCGGCCTGTCGCTGAAGGATCAGGTCTCCTACGTCGCCGGCCACTCGCTCGGCGAATATTCGGCGCTCTGTGCCGCCGGCACCTTTACGCTCGCCGATACCGCGCGCCTCCTGCGCATCCGCGGCAATGCCATGCAGTCGGCCGTTCCGGTCGGCGAGGGCGCCATGGCCGCGATCATCGGTCTGGAGCAGTCCGACGTAGAAGCCATCTGCAGGGAAGCCTCCACCGGCGGTTCCTGCCAGATCGCCAACGACAATGGCGGCGGCCAGCTCGTCATTTCCGGCTCCAAGCCGGCCGTGGAAGTCGCAGCCCGGCTCGCGACGGAGAAGGGCGCCAAGCGCGCGCTGATGCTCTCCGTCTCCGCCCCCTTCCATTCCGCTCTGATGGCCCCCGCTGCCGACGCCATGCGCGAGGCGCTCGCCGCTGTGACGGCCAAGGCTCCGGTCGTACCGGTCATCGCCAATGTCCGCGCCGCCCCGGTCAATGACCCTGAGGAAATCGTCAGGCTCCTCGTCGAGCAGGTCACCGGCCAGGTCCGCTGGCGCGAGACGGTCGAATGGTTCGGAAAGAATGATGTGACGACGCTCTACGAAGTCGGCTCCGGCAAGGTGCTGACCGGTCTTGCACGCCGCATCGACAAGTCCGTCACCGGCATCGCCATCAACACTCCCGCCGACATCGACAGCGCGCTTGCAGCGCTCATCGGCTGATCTCTCTTTAAAGGAACGGAACCATGCTTGATCTTACCGGCCGCAAGGCTCTCGTTACCGGCGCATCCGGCGGCATCGGCGAGGAGATCGCCCGCGTTCTCCATGGCCAGGGCGCCATCGTCGGCCTGCACGGCACCCGCGTCGAGAAGCTGGAAACGCTTGCCAACGAACTCGGCGAGCGGGTCCACATCTTCCCGGCCAACCTGTCCGACCGCGCCGAGGTCAAGGCGCTCGGCGAGAAGGCGGAAGCCGAGCTCGGCGGCGTCGACATCCTCGTCAACAATGCCGGCATCACCAAGGACGGCCTTTTCGTGCGCATGAGCGACGAGGATTGGGATGCCGTCCTCGAGGTGAACCTGACGGCCGTCTTCCGCCTGACGCGCGAGCTGACCCATCCGATGATGCGCCGCCGCTATGGCCGCATCATCAACATCACCTCGGTCGTCGGCGTCACCGGCAATCCGGGCCAGGCGAACTACTGCGCCTCCAAGGCCGGCATGATCGGCTTCACCAAGTCGCTGGCGCAGGAGATCGCGACCCGCAACGTCACGGTCAACTGCGTGGCGCCGGGCTTCATCGAAAGCGCGATGACCGGCAAGCTGAACGACAAGCAGAAGGAAGCAATCATGGGGGCGATCCCGATGAAGCGCATGGGCACGGGCGCGGAAGTCGCGTCGGCCGTCGCTTACCTCGCCTCGTCGGAAGCGTCCTACATGACGGGCCAGACGCTGCATGTGAACGGCGGCATGGCGATGATCTGAAGCGGGTCCAAGCGCCGGGCGAAACAGCATAAATTGCATGTTGACCGCTGGCGCACCGGCTATTTTCGCACTTTGCGGCAGGCATAAACCGTGTTAATCGGGCCATGACTGCCAGCAGTCGACCGGCAAAAGCCTGAGCGATCGGGCGAGACGCAAAAGGATCGTCGATCCCGCATTGCCGGTTGAAGGGTTTGCCGGATGTGTTCTTGAGGCACATCGGGCGTGTTGAGTGTCCGGTGCCGTGAAAGGCGCCGATCAAAAACAAAGGTCGAGGAATCCGACATGAGCGATATCGCAGAACGCGTAAAGAAAATTGTCATTGATCATCTGGGCGTTGACGCCGATAAGGTCAGCGAAGGCGCAAGCTTCATCGATGATCTTGGCGCGGACTCGCTCGACACCGTCGAACTGGTCATGGCGTTCGAAGAAGAATTCGGCGTCGAGATCCCGGACGATGCCGCCGACTCGATCCTGACGGTCGGCGACGCCGTCAAGTTCATCGAGAAGGCCCAGGCCTGATCTGACTGCCGGCGGGCCGCCCAGCGGCGGCCCGTCCCGGTCTCCGTCCGGGAGGCCGCACCTCTCCACGAGGCAATGGATTATAAGAATATAAGGGTGGATCACGGACGATGAGGCGTGTCGTTATCACGGGTACCGGCATGGTATCCCCGCTTGGCTGTGGCACCGAAGTGACCTGGAGCCGGCTTCTGGAGGGCCGCAGCGCCGCCGCCAGGGTAACCGCCTTCGAGGTCGAGGATCTTCCCGCGAAGATCGCCTGTTCCATCCCGCTCGGCGACGGTTCCGACGGCACCTACAATGCCGACCAGTGGATGGAACCCAAGGAACAGCGCAAGGTCGATCCCTTCATCATCTATGCCGTCGCCGCCGCCGACATGGCGCTTGAGGACGCCGGCTGGCATCCGAAGACCGACGAGGACCAGATCGCGACCGGCGTGCTCATCGGCTCCGGCATCGGCGGCCTCGAGGGCATCGTCGAGGCCGGCTACACGCTGCGCGACAAGGGCCCGCGCCGCATCTCGCCCTTCTTCATTCCCGGCCGCCTGATCAACCTCGCCTCCGGCCAGGTTTCGATCAAGCACAAGCTGCGCGGCCCGAACCATTCCGTCGTCACCGCCTGCTCGACCGGCGCGCACGCCATCGGCGATGCCAGCCGCCTGATCGCGCTCGGCGATGCCGACGTCATGGTGGCCGGCGGTGCCGAATCGCCGATCTGCCGCATCTCGCTCGCCGGCTTCGCCGCCTGCAAGGCGCTGTCCACCGCCCGCAACGACGACCCGACCGCCGCTTCGCGTCCCTATGACCGCGACCGCGATGGCTTCGTCATGGGTGAGGGGGCAGGCGTCGTCGTTCTCGAAGAGCTGGAGCACGCCAAGGCGCGCGGCGCGAAGATCTATGCCGAGGTCGTCGGCTACGGCCTTTCGGGCGACGCATTCCATATCACCGCGCCGTCCGAGGACGGCGAGGGCGCCTTCCGCTGCATGACCATGGCGCTGAAGCGCGCCGGCATTCCGGCCAGCGAGGTCGACTATATCAACGCGCACGGCACCTCCACCATGGCCGACACGATCGAGCTCGGCGCGGTGGAGCGGCTTGTCGGCGATGCGGCCTCCCGCGTCTCCATGTCGTCCACCAAGTCGGCCATCGGCCACCTTCTGGGTGCTGCCGGTGCCGTCGAGGCGATCTTCACCGCGCTGGCGATCCGTGACAATATCGCGCCGCCGACGCTCAACCTCGACAATCCCGACGTCGAGACGGCGATCGACCTGGTGCCCCACAAGGCCCGCAAGCGCGAGATCAACGTGGCGCTGTCCAATTCGTTCGGCTTCGGCGGAACGAACGCATCACTGGTTCTCAAGCGCTACGACGCCTGATCCCGTCCGGGACGCCAAGTCGTCCCGGCGCGCCCGCACAACCGAATGAGAAGAGCGGCTTGATCCCGCTTTTGCCGCATTGCTCTGCTGGAAGACGTCGAGCAATGCCCGAACCCATGAGGACAGTCCGTGAGCGACACGAACGATTCCGGCGAGACGCAATTCGGACGCGGCGAGGCCTCCGGCCAGCCCCGCATCATTCCGAAGTCCGCCAATGAGGCCCTGCGCCCCGAGCAGGTGCCCGAACCGCCGAGCCGCCGCCGGTCGCGCAAGGCGCGCAGCCAGGTCGTCATCTTCCTGAATTTCGTCATGACCGTGGTCGTCTTCGCCACGCTCATCGGCGTCGGCATCTTCTATTACGGCATCAAGAGCTATGAGGAGCCAGGCCCGCTGACCGCCAATACGAACTTCATCGTTCGCGGCGGCGCCGGCACCAACGAGATCGCCGCCAATCTCGAACGCAACAACATCATCAGCGACAGCCGCGTCTTCCGCGTGCTCTCGCGCGTCTATCTCGACGGCGAGACGCTGAAGGCCGGCGAATACGAGATCAAGGCCGGCGCCTCCATGCGGGAGATCGTCGAATTGCTGAAATCCGGCAAGTCGATCCTCTACAGCGTCTCCGTGCCGGAAGGCCTGACGGTCAAGCAGGTCTTCAAGCGCCTTGCGGAGGACCCGGTGCTGGAAGGCGACCTGCCGGCAGAGCTGCCGCCGGAAGGCTCGCTGATGACGGACACCTACAAGTTCTCGCGCGGCACGAAGCGCGCCGATATCCTGCACCAGATGCTCGACGCGCAGAAAACGCTGATCGACCAGATATGGCAGCGCCGCGACCCCGACCTGCCGATCTCGACCCGCGAGGAGTTCGTCACGCTCGCCTCCATCGTCGAGAAGGAGACGGGCCGGGCCGACGAGCGCTCGCGCGTGGCCTCGGTGTTCCTCAATCGTCTCGAGAAGGGCATGCGCCTGCAATCGGACCCGACGATCATCTACGGTATCTTCGGCGGCGAGGGTAAGCCCACCGACCGGCCGATCTTCCAGTCGGACCTCGAGAAGAAGACGCCGTTCAACACCTATATCATCAAGGGCCTGCCGCCCACGCCCATCGCCAATCCCGGCCGCGCGGCGCTGGAAGCCGTCGCCAATCCCTCGCGCACGGCGGACCTCTACTTCGTCGCCGACGGCACCGGTGGTCACGTCTTCGCCGAGACGCTGGACGAGCACAACCAGAATGTCCGGCGCTGGCGCAAACTGGAAGCGGAGAAGGCGGCCGACGCCGCCAAGGAAACGCAAGACGCGACGACCACCGCCCAGTAAGGGCCGGATTGTGCAGGAGGCCCCGGTTTCGGGGCCTTTTCGTATCGGCGCCACCTTTGGTGTGGATCGCGGCCGCTTCCGCCCGCTTGCCGGTTTCCAAGGCCGGGAAACTGTTTCACTTTGGATATCCGATACCGGGCACGCTGCGCGTGTCCGGCAGGCCCGCCCGGGCGGGCCGCCACTGGAGGCTGACATGACATTGCAATCGATGACCGGCTTTGCGCGGGTCGAGGGAACCAGCGGGCGCACACGCTGGGCGTGGGAACTGCGTTCGGTGAACGGCAAGGGGCTCGACATGCGCCTGCGACTGCCGCCCGGCTTCGAGGCGCTGGAAGCGGATGTGCGGCGCCTTGCGGGCGAAGCCTTCTCGCGCGGCAATCTCCAGGTCGGCCTTGCCACCAGCATCAGCGAGGCTGATATCGAGGCCGTCGTGAACCAGGGCGCACTGGCCGCCGTCCTTGCCCTGCGCGAGCAGCTTGCCGGCATCATCGACCCCGCGCCGGTGAAGCTTGACACGCTGCTCTCCGTTCGCGGCATCGTGGACTTCCGCGAGGCGGAAGAGAGCGAAGACGAGCGCGCGGCGCGGGATCGCGATATCCGGGAAGGCTTTGCCGAAGCGGTCCGCCGTCTCGCCGACATGCGGCGCAAGGAGGGGAACGCGCTCGCCGGAATCCTGCTCGGCCAGGTCTCCCGTATCGAGGCCCTGACGGAGATCGTCGAGGCCGATCCTTCGCGCAGCGTGACGGCAATCGCCGAGCGGCTGGCCGGGCAGGTTGCAGTGCTGCTGCAGGGCGCGAGCGCGCTCGACCGCGACCGGCTGCACCAGGAGGCGGCGCTCATCGCCACCAAGGCGGACCTGCGCGAGGAGATCGACCGGCTGAAGGCCCATGTGGCGGCGGCGCGCGAGCTCATCGCGGCGGGCGGCCCCATCGGCCGCAAGCTCGATTTTCTCGCACAGGAATTTAACCGGGAATCGAATACGATCTGTTCCAAGTCGAACGCTGCTGCTGTAACGGCTGCAGGCATCGAGCTGAAGGTCGTCATCGACCAGTTCAGGGAACAGGTCCAGAATTTGGAGTAGGCCATGGCCGAACCGTCGAAAGAGATCCATATCGAGCGCCGCGGGCTCATGCTCGTCATCTCCTCGCCGTCCGGCGCGGGCAAGTCGACCATTGCGCGCAACCTGCTGGAGGCCGATCCCGGCCTCAGCCTGTCGGTCAGCGTCACGACGCGCCAGCGCCGCGCCAGCGAGATCGCCGGCCGGCACTATCACTTCATCAACCACAAGGAATTCGAGCGCCTGCGCGATGGCGACGCGCTGCTCGAATGGGCAGAGGTGCACGGCAATTTCTACGGCACGCCGCGCGAGCCGGTGGAGGAGGCGATGTCCGCCGGCCGCGACATGCTCTTCGACATCGACTGGCAGGGCGCCCAGCAGCTCCAGGAGAAGATGCCGGCCGACGTTGTCTCGATCTTCATCCTGCCGCCGTCGATGACCGAGCTGCAATCGCGCCTGCATCGCCGCGCGGAGGACACGGAGGAGGTCATCCAGACCCGCCTCGCCAATTCCCGCGCCGAGATCGAGCACTGGCGCGAATACGACTACGTCATCCTCAACGACGACCTCTCCGTCGCCTTCGACGCCGTGCAAAGCATCGTCAAGGCCGAGCGCCTTCGCCGCGACCGGCGGCACGGGCTGTTCGATTTCGTGACGAAGCTGGTGACGGAAAAGCCGGTTCTCTGATCGGCCTTTGCCAATCGCAGGGTTCCCGTTCCGGAATTGCCCCTCACCCTAACCCTCTCCCCGCAAGCGGGGAGAGGGGATGTGCCCCACGGGCGCTTGCTGATTGGGGAAAACGGCGCGGCATATCTCCTTCGCCCCGCCTGCGGGGAGAAGTTGGCCGGCAGGCCGGATGAGGGGCGAATGCTACAGCGCGTTCGCCAGCCGCACGAACTCTTCCACGCTCAGCGTCTCCGCCCGCCGCTGCGGATCGATCTCCGCTTTCGCCAGCAGCGCTTCGCCGCCGAGCGACTTGACGCTCTGCCGCAGCATCTTGCGGCGCTGGCCGAAGGCCGCATGGGTGACACGCTCCAGCGCCGAGACATCGCAGGGCAACGGATTGGCTACCGGCTCCAGATGCACGACGGAGGACGTCACCTTCGGCGGCGGCGTGAAGGCTTGCGGCGGCACGTCGAAGGCCATGCGTGCATGGGTGCGCCAGCCGCAGAGCACGCCGAGCCGGCCGTAATGGTCGTCGTTCTCTTCGGCGACGATGCGCAGCCCCACCTCGCGCTGGAACATCAGCGTCAGCGATTCCCAGAAGGGCGGCCAGCGTTTCGGCAGCAGCCAGTTGACGAGCAGTTGCGTGCCGACATTGTAGGGCAGGTTGGCGATGATGCGCACCGGCTCGCCCGGCGCCAGCGCCTCGAAATCCGTCTTCAGCGCATCGCCCTCGATCACCGTCAGGCGGCCGGGATAGTGCTCCGAGATTTCGGCCAGCGCCGGCAGGCAGCGCGCATCCCGCTCGATGGCGATGACGCGTTTCGCGCCGAGCGCGAGAATGGCGCGCGTCAGGCCGCCGGGACCGGGGCCGACCTCGATCACCGTATGGTTCTCGATGGGGCCCGCGGTGCGGGCGATCTTCTGGGTGAGGTTGAGGTCGAGCAGGAAGTTCTGCCCGAGTGCCTTCTTCGCGTCGAGCCCGTGCCGCTGGATGACGTCGCGAAGCGGCGGAAGTCCGTCGAGTGCCGCCATCAAACCGTCTCCCCTGCTGCACGCTCATGCGCGGCAAGCGTACTCGCCAGCCGGAGCGCGGCGAGCAGGCTGTCGGGCCTCGCGACGCCCTTGCCGGCCAGCGAGAAGGCCGTTCCGTGGTCCGGCGAGGTGCGGATGAAGGGCAGGCCCAGCGTCGCGTTGACGGAATCGTCGAAGCCGAGCGCCTTGGCGGGGATCAGCGCCTGGTCGTGATACATGCAGAGCGCCACGTCATAGGTGGCGCGGGCGGCGTCGTGGAACATGGTGTCGGCCGGAAGCGGGCCGATGGCGTCGATGCCGGCGGCTTGCAGCCGTTCGACGGCAGGCCGCACGATGGCATCGTCCTCCAGCCCCAGTGCCCCACCTTCGCCGGCATGCGGATTGAGGCCGGCTAGCGCAAGGCGCGGGCGCCCGATGCCGAAGCGGCGGCGAAGGTCCCGTTCGGTGATCGCCGCCGTTTCAAAGATCAGCTCCTCGGTGAGGGCGGCGGGGACGTCCTTCAGCGGAATATGGATCGTGACGGGCACGGCGCGCAGCTTCGGGCCCGCCAGCAGCATGACGGGGAGGAGGGCCTCCCGTCCGGTCTCCCTCGCGGCAAGATCGGCAAGGAATTCGGTATGTCCCGGAAAGCTGAAGCCGGCATCGTAGAGAACCGCCTTGGCGATCGGGTTCGTCACGACGGCGGAGGCTCTCCCCGCCATGGTGAGACGGACGGCGGCCTCGATAGAGCCCGTTACGGCCGCGGCATTGGCCGCGTCCGGCGCGCCGGGAACGACGGGCACGGGGCAGTCGCAGGCAAGAACGGGAATGGCCTTCGGGAAGACGGTCGCCGCCGTTTCCGGTTCCGCCGCGGCGATGGCGACGTCGAGGCCGAGCAGGGTGGCCCGCTCACGCAGCACCCCGGCATCGCCGATGAACAGGAAGGCGGGAAGCGAAAGCCGCTCGCGGGCGGCCCAAAGGGCGAGGGTGATATCCGGCCCTATCCCGGCGGGATCGCCCATGGTGAGCGCCAGCGGAGGCGTGTTGGTCTGTGTCATGGGCCCCTGCCGCGAAAACGATTCCGGCATGGTGCGCAGCGATTGCCGCCGGAATGCATGGAGATGAAGGCAAGGGCATCAGGACATGCCCCTGCGGGTTCGAGAAGCGTCCCGCGCGGGAGCGCCGGATCAGCGCTCGGTGATCGTCGCCTTCTTGCGCAGTTCGGCGATGTACTTCTTGCTGTTCTCGTCGTTCTCGTTGTTGCCCTTGGAGCTGGCGATATCCTCCGCGCGGAAGACCATTTCGGCGGCGACGTCGTCATTGACCTCCCGCTTCTTGCAGATCGCCAGATATTCGACACCGCGCTCGGTGACGCGCGTGCCGGTCGTCTGGCCGGTGGCTTTCTCGATCAGCGGCTTCCAGTCGTCCGGCATCTGGGGGGCGAGAACGCGGCCGAGATCGCGGATCGACACGTCGTGCATCGTCGCGGCGAAGGCCTTTGCCTGGTCGCAGCCGGGGAATTTCGAGCGGGAGGCCTCCGCCTCCGCCTTGCGCTTGCCGAGGATCGCGTTTCGGCGCTTTTCCGGCACGACGAAAATCACCTGCTTGAGGAAATATTCCGTCGTCACCGGCTTCTTGCCGCCATGCTCCTGCATGCGCTCGACAAGCGACTTGCCGCTGGTCGTGCCGCCGAAGCGGGCATTGACCACGCGCGGCCAGCTCATCTGGATGGCGATGAACTGCTTGAAATGCTCCGGGCCGACGCCGGCCTGGTTCAGGATCTTGCCGAGCTGGTCGAGCGACATCTTGTTCGAGGAGGCAAAGCGCGCATAGGCGGCGTCCACTTCCGAGGTGCTGACCGAGGCGCGCACGCGCAGGACTTCCTCGCGCTTCAGCGCTTCCTCGATCAGTTCCTCGCGGGCCTTGCTGCGAAGGTTGCCCTTGGCCCGCTGAAGCTTCAGGAAGTTGACGCGGCGCTCGACATCGCCGGAGGTGATCGGCGTGTTGTTGACGACGGCGACGACCGAGGTGGCAGCCTGTGCGGAACCCAGCGGGACAGCGATCGTCACGGCCGCTGCCAGCGCAGCGCCCACCATCATGGAACGCACCAGAGATTGTCTGCCCATCATGCCAGTCCCTCTATCCAAATCCATTTCGCCCCGCGGCCAGACGCCTTGAGGGCGCACGACGGCCGCGGAAGCCTATTGTCCCGGATGTGCATAATACATACGGCCAAACGATGACAAGAGCGGCAGGCGAACGCTATTCGAAGCCGGTGAGGGCCGAATCCCCCACCCGGATGTCGCCGAGGGTACGGAACATCAGACGCGCGCCGATCGACCAGTCGTTCGCCGTGCTGCCGTACCTGTCCCGCTCGCGCTCATAGAACAGCGAGAAGACGGTATCCCGGTCGTCATAGGAGATGCCGACCCCGTCACGCGAGACGACATGGTTGCCGATGTCATAGGTCAGCGAGCCGAAGACGGACCAGTAATCGTGGAACTTGAAGACGGCCTTGCTCTGGATTTCGCTTGCGCTGTTTGGCAGGCCATAGTCCGGCTGTGCCGCAATGCGCGTATAGACGATCTCCGTCGCAACCTTGGCGCCGTCGTAGCGCAGCGCGGTATCCGAGCGACGCAGCGAGAAATCGTCCTTGCCGAGGCGTGCGCTGGTGGAGAAGGAGATGCCGTTCGGCAGGTCGAAGCCCGCCATGCCGACATAATCCGAGCTGTCCGTTTCAAGGCCTGAATTCGCGCCGGCATTGACGAGGTCCGGCGTTGCGAAGGAGTTCACGCCACCGAGCTGGAACGACTGGCCGATGATGCTGCGCAGGAGCACGCCGTTGTCGAACGTGCCGGTGTAGCGCAGGCCGACATTGGCGCGGGTGCCGCCTTCGATCCGGTCGAAGCCCGAGAACTTGTCGCGCTCGAAAAGGTTCGTGGCGTCGAAGACGAAGCTCTGGGCATCCTCGTTCGGCAGGCGGCCGGCGAAGTCCTCGTCCGGGCGCGCGTAGATCTGTGCGATCGGCTCGAAGAGATGCGTGCTGTAATCCGTCGTCGCGAGGATCGGATAGCGGGCCTCGAGGCCCGCCGTCAGCATCGAGCGGGTGGCGCTGCTATCTGATTCATAGTTTCCGGTATATCCCACCGGTGACCGCATATCGAGGCGATGGATATCGCCACGCGCTGCCAGCAACGGCGTGAGAACAAGGCCGCCGGGAACCACGAACTGGCGCTTCCATTCCACTTCGCTCGTCAGGCGGGTCATGCCGCCTTCGAGGCCACGGAATCGATCTATACCGCCTAGTGCGTGCGTATCAAGGTCACGATCGATGTTCGTGATATTCGTGGTAACGCTGAGCTCGCCGCCGAACACCGGCTGCGGCACGATATATTCGTGGTCCAGCGTCTGTGCGATCGCCTGCTGGCGTTCGGCCTCGTTGTCGGCGTCGGCGTCCTGCACGTCGAAATAGAAGGCACGCAGGTCGAAGCTGTTGCGGCGGCCAAGGCCCGACAGATAGCCCTGGTTGACGTAGGTCTTGTCCTTCAGGCCGCTGAGTTCGTAGGTGCGCGAAAAGTTGTTGTCGGTCTGCGCCATGACGTTCCAGCCGAACGCCCAGCGCGGATTGATCTTGAATTCGCCCGTGGAGGCGACCATGCCGCGGAAGCCGTCTTCCAGGCGGTCACTCGTATTGGCCGTGAAGACGTCGGAATTCAGCTGCCGGATACCGGCGGCGCGCAACGTGACCAGGCCGTTATGGAAGCGCTTGCGGAATTCCGCTTCCATCAGGAAGCCCTGGTTGGTCAGGACGGTCGGCGACAGCGTCGCGTCCATGTCGGGCGCGATCGCGATATAATAGGGGGTCGTCACGCCGAAGCCGAGCTTCTGCGCATACTGGAACTTCGGGAAGAGGAATCCGGTCTTCCGCTTGACGGTCTGGTCCGGCACCTCGAGCACCGGGATATAGGCGATCGGCTTGCCGAACATCTCGAAGCGGGCGCGCTCGAGACGGATCGTCTTGGTGCGGCCGTTCTGCACGATGCGCTCGGCCTTGACCTCCCAGACGCCGCGATGCGTCGGGTCGGTGGCGCAGGGCGTGCAGGCGGTATAGACGGCGTGGTTGAGGATCATTTCCTCGTCGTTGACGCGTTCGCCGCTGGTGGCCGCCATCTTGGTGAGATCGGTGGTCTCGACGCGCAGCGCATTGACGAAGCCGTTGGCGAAATCGTCCGAGAGGTCCATCTCCTCGCCATAGAGGCGATTGCCGGTCGGCTCGACCAGTTCGATATTGCCGCGGGCCTTCAGCCGGCCCGTTTTCTGGTCGTACTCGACCTCGCGGGCGACGAGCTTGTAGCCGCCGTAATTGATCTGCACGGCGCCACGGGCGACGACCGTCTCGTTGTCCTTGTTATAGACGAGTTCGTTGGCAGCGAGCACCAGCTTGCTGCCTTCGGGAATCTTCGGCTCCATCGTCCCGATATCGGGCGACTGGGCATAAGCGGGCAGGGAGAAAACGGGCATGAGGGCGCACGTTGCCGCACCTGCAAGCAGGGCGGCTTTCAACCACCGATTCGTTTTGCGGTCGCCTGCCGCCACTAGCCGTCCTCCTGATGCAGAAGAATCGTCGCGCCCAAGGACATTGCGACGACCACTGGTAGCCAGGCCGCAACGAACGGAGGAACAACACCGCTGCTTCCGAATGCCTTCACAAGCACGGTGACGACATAAAGCATGAAGCCTGACAGGATTCCACCCAGAATCACCGCACGCGATTGGTTAAACCGACTAAATTTTAACGATACACAGGCAGCGATCAGCGTCATCGCAACCAGGAGAAGCGGCAGCGAAAGCATCGAGTGAAGCTGCGTTTGCATCGCATAGGTCGGGAAGCCGAAGGATTTTGCCGCCTCGATCTTTCGTCCCAGATCGAAAAACGCAATGTTTTCAGGTTTCTCCAGGCTCTCCTGAACGAATTCCCGTTTCAGGTTGGTACGAAGCTGTACCTCGTCGAGACGAACCGGCAATTCGCCGATGCGAGTCTCGCGAACATTCTTAAGAAGCCAGTAACCATCTTCCAAAGTGGCCGAGTCGGCGTCCTGCCTGAGGACGATCCCGCCGCTCTGGTCGAAGTGGATGACGGAGACGTTGAGAAGGCGCGTGCCGCCGTCGAGCATCGCCTTGGCGCCGATGATCGCCTGGTCCTTGCCGTAGATCTGGCGCAGCCACGGAACGGTGTTCTCGGCCCGCGCATTGGTCGCGCCCCAGGAGGCTTCGAGCTCCTGCGACTTCCTGTTGCCCCAGGCGGCGAGGGGGTTGAGCACCAGCACGGCGGCAAGGCCGAACAGGAAGGCGCCGACGATGAAGGGGCGCAGGAACTGCCAGACGGAAATGCCCGCCGCGCGCGTCACGACCAGTTCGTAGCGGCGGTTGAGCGAGATCAGCGCGGCCATGCCGGAGAAGAGCGCGACGAAGGGCACCGTCTGCATGAGGATGGTCGGAATGCGCAGCGCCGTCACGAGAAGGCCGATCGACACCGTATAATGCGGCAGCGCGCCGGCCCGGTTCGACATTTCGCTGAAATCGATGATGAAGACGAGCGAGAAGACGCCGAGCAGGAACCATGCCGTGGTGGTGATGTAGCGGCGGAAGAAATAGAGGCCGAGCGTGCGGATCATGAGCTGGCGCCCCCGCCGGTGGAAGGCGTGCCGGGGCCGGTGAGGCGCGAAAGCAGCCTTGCGCGCAACGCCGCCAGCCGCTCGCCGAGCGTGGCGGGGATCTCCAGGCTCTTGTTGCGCGCGAGATAGCGGATCGCGAGCCCCCCGGTGACGAGCGGTATCAGATACATGATCACGGTAAAGGCGACCGAGTTCTCGGCATTGTTCGATGCATAGAAGCTCGCCCAGCGAATGAAGAGCGCCGTCAGCAGCGCCGTGACCATCGGGTGGATGCGCGCTTCGCGGTGCGAACGCGCGTCGCCGCTGACGACGAGCGCGATCAGGCCGAAGACCGCGGGCAGCAGCCACTCGGAGAATCGGCGGTGCAGTTCGGCGCTGAAGGCGCCCGGATTGCGCTTGAAATAGGGGTCTTCCGGGTCGGGCTCGAGAAGATAGGGCAGGTCCCGGTCCTTCGGCCTTATATTGGCCTGTCCGGCGCTCTGGGTGAGGTCGGCAAGGTCGAAGGCGTAGGATTCGAAGCGGATGACCGAGACGTTGCCGTCCGGCAGCTTGCGATGCACCTCACCGTCCTTCATCACCAGTGCCGAACTCTTCTCGTCTACGGCGCCCTCGCGGGCGTAATAGACCATCTCGAAGCGCGGATCGCGCGTATCGGCCACGAAGATGCCGCGCAGGACGCCGCCGTTGCGCCGCTCCGCGACCTGCACGTAGAGGCCGTCGGTGATCTTGCGGAAGGTGTTTTCCTGCACGACCGCGGACAGCATGTCGGCATGGGCCGTCGCGATCATCTTGCGCACGGCCATGCGGGAATAGGGCTCGACGAAATTGTCGACGGCGAAGGAGACGAAGCTCATCGCCACGGCGAGGATCATGATCGGCCGGATGATCGTGGCGCGCGAGGCGCCGGCCGAATTCAGCACCGTCAGCTCCGAATCGCCGTTCATCACGGTCAGCGTCTGCGAAACGCCGATGACGAGCGCGAAGGGCAGGATGATCGGAATGACGGAGGGCAGGATCAGCGTGGCGAGCTTCACGAAGGCGAAGATCGACTGGCCGCTGTCGGTGACGAGGTTGATGCTGGTGAGCGCCTGCGTGACCCAGACGATGCCGAGCAGGGGCAGGAGCGTGGCGACGAACATGAGCGACGCCCGCCGCAGGATATAGCGCTCGATCAGTTTCATCTTTCAGTCCGCACGTCCGACAAGCGGTTCCGGTCCACGCCCACGGCGCCCGTCAACGGAACTGCAAATGGGCATATAAGCTTTCTTGAGGCTGACGCCATAGTGAAGAGTGTCCGCCCGGATGGAAAATTTCTGGCGAACAAGCATGCTTAACGCTCTCTAAACAAGCGGGCGCATCTTGCCAAGCGCCGCAAAAGCGACAAGGAATTGATGCGATTGGCGCCGTTCCGGCAGAAGCGCAAGGCGCTTTTGCACGCGGAAAGGCAGAAATGAAGGACGGAGCGTTTTCGCGATTCGCGCAGCGCTCCGGCGGCCCGCGCGGCTGAATAAGGGGCCGCAAGGCCATATCGGAGTGAATCATGGCTTTCAAATTCGACATCGGTTTCGCAAAGACGGCACGCGGGGCGGGCGACCTCGCGATCCTTCTCCAGGTCGCGGGGGGCAAGCCCGCGGCGATCGGCGAGGTCGATCCGGAAGGCGCCGTTGGCCGCGCGGCGGGCGTCGCGAAATTCACCGGCAAGGCGCTGAAGAGCCTCGACGTCCTTGCGCCGCATGGCGCGGCGGCCGACCGCATCCTCGTGCTCGGCCTCGGCGAGGCGGAGAAGCTCGTTGCGCATGACTGGCTGAAGCTGGGCGGGGCGGCTGCCGGCAGGATCGGCCGCGCCGAGAAGGTGGCGATCCATCTCGATGCCCCCGGCGTTTCGGTGACGGGGAAGAACGCCGCCGACTTCGCGCTCGGCCTGCAACTCGGCGCCTACAGCTTCGACCTCTACAAGACGAAGAAGGGCGAAGACGACGAGGCGAAGAACGGCAAGGCCGTCAAAGTGACGATCGTCACCGCCGAGGCCGGCGCGGCGAAGAAGGCGAACGACGTCTCCGAAGCCGTCGCCGAAGGCGTCATCCTCGCGCGCAACCTCGTCAACGAGCCGGCCAACGTGCTCGGCCCCGTCGAATTCGCCGACAAGGCCAAGGCCCTCGAAAAGCTCGGCGTCGAGGTGGACATCCTCACCGAGCGTGAGATGAAGAAGCTCGGCATGGCCGCCCTGCTCGGCGTCGCGCAGGGTTCGGTCCGCCCGCCGCGCCTCGCGGTCATGCAGTGGAAGGGCGGCAAGGAGAAGGACCGGCCGATCGCCTTCATCGGCAAAGGTGTCGTCTTCGATACCGGCGGCATCTCCATCAAGCCGGCCGCCGGCATGGAGGACATGAAGGGCGACATGGGCGGCGCGGCCGCCGTCATCGGCCTCATGCACACGCTCGCAGCCCGCAAGGCAAAGGCCAATGTCGTCGGCATCCTCGGCCTCGTGGAAAACATGCCCGACGGCAATGCCCAGCGCCCGGGCGATATCGTCAAGTCGATGTCCGGCCAGACCATCGAGGTCATCAACACCGATGCCGAAGGCCGCCTCGTGCTCTGCGATGCGCTCTGGTACTGCAACGAGACCTTCAAGCCGCAATTCATGGTGAACCTTGCGACGCTGACCGGTGCGATCATGGTCGCGCTTGGCAGCCATCATGCCGGCCTGTTTTCCAACGACGACACGCTCGCCGCGCGCCTCACCGCCGCCGGCCTTTCGACGAACGAGCGTCTCTGGCGCATGCCGCTCGGCCGCGAATACGACAAGATGATCGACAGCAAGTTCGCCGACATGAAGAACACCGGCGGCCGCTATGCCGGCTCGATCACCGCCGCGCAGTTCCTCCAGCGCTTCGTCAAGGACACGCCCTGGGCGCATCTCGACATCGCCGGCACCGCCATGGGCTCGCCGACCGACGAGATCAACCAGTCCTGGGCCTCCGGCTTCGGCGTGCGCCTGCTCGACGAGCTCGTGCGCGCCCATTACGAAGGGTGAGGGAGAGGTGAGCGAAGTCCTCTTCTATCACCTGACGGAATCCAAGCTCGAAGACGCGCTGCCGCCGCTGCTCGACAAGAGTCTGGAGCGCGGCTGGCGCGTCGTCGTGCAGGCGGGCGATGCCGAGCGCCGCGATGCGCTCGACACGCATCTGTGGACCTTCCGCGAGGACAGCTTCCTGCCGCACGGCACCGACGAGCAAGCCTTTCCCGAAGAGCAGCCGGTGCTCCTGACGGCAACGCCCGACAACCCGAACGCCGCCACCGTCCGCTTCCTCGTCGCCGGCGCGCCGCCGCCGCCGCTCGACGCCTATGAGCGCGTCATCTTCATGTTCGACGGCTACGACCAGGCCGAGGTGGAGACCGCGCGCGAGCACTGGAAGCGTCTGAAAGGCGAGGGGCACCAGCTCACCTACTGGCAGCAGAACGGCGACGGGCGCTGGATGAAGAAGGCCTGACCCGGCCGCCTTCTCCGAGGCATCGAAGACGGCATCGCCCATTCCCGCGCGACGCACCTTTCGCCTTGCGCGGATGTGTTTGTGGGTATATACCCGAGAAATGACCAAGGACATGTGTCACTGCATCGTGCTGCGCAAGGCCTCGCGCCGGGTCTCGTCCTATTACGACGAGGCGCTGGCGCCGCTTGGCGTGAACATCGCGCAGTTCAGCCTGCTCAGGAACATCGACCGCATGGCACCTGTATCGCTGACCGATCTGGCCATGCGCGTCGAACTCGACCGCTCGACGGTAGGGCGCAATGCCAAGGTGCTGGCGCGCATGGGGCTGGTGGCGATCCGGCCCGGCAAGGACCAGCGCGAGGCGACGCTGGCCGTGACCGACGAGGGACGCGCAATCCTCGGGGCAGGGGCGCCGCTATGGGACGGCGTTCAGGCCGATATCGAATCGCGGCTCGGGCCGGGCGGCGCCGAGCAGTTGCGGCAGCTTCTTGCCGCGCTCTGATTTTTTCGACAGGAAATGGGTATCTGCCCGCATTTTTGAGCAGATGCTCCAAACCCGACCGCACCGGCGGCGATCAGGAAAGGGACTTCGACCATGTTCTCCGCAAACCTCGCCAGATGGATGGCCGACCGGAACCTCCATTACGGCTGGGTGGTTGCCGCGACCACCTTCCTCACCATGCTGGCGACCGCCGGGGCCATGGGCTCGGCGGGCGTCATGATCCTGCCCCTGCACGAGGAGTTCGGCTGGGATATCGCCGAGATTTCCTCCGCCATGGCCGTGCGCCTCGTGCTCTTCGGGCTCCTCGGTCCCTTCGCCGCCGCCTTCATGAATCATTTCGGCATCCGCCAGGTCGTGACGACCGCACTCGTCCTCATCATGAGCGGCATCGTCGTCTCCTTCTTCATGACCGAGGTCTGGCAGCTTCTGCTGCTCTGGGGCGTGGTGATCGGGGTCGGCACCGGCATGACGGCGCTGGTTCTGGGCGCGACCGTCGCCACCCGCTGGTTCTCGAAGCGCCGGGGCCTCGTCGTCGGCCTGATGACGGCGAGCACAGCCACCGGCCAGCTCGTCTTCCTGCCGCTGCTTGCCGCGCTGACCGAGGCCTATGGCTGGCGCGCTGCGCTGACGCTGTCGGTCGCCGTCATCGCCGCCGCCATGTTGTTCGTTCTTCTGCTGATGCGAGACCATCCCGCCGATGTCGGCCTGCCGGCCTATGGCGAGACGGCCATCGTCAAGCCGCCCCAGCAGGATCACAATCTGCGCGCCACCTTGCTTGCCCCGCTCGTCACCCTGAAAAGCGTTTCCGCCAATCCGGTCTTCTGGGTTCTCTTCGGCACCTTCTTCGTTTGCGGTCTTTCGACCAACGGCCTCATCCAGACCCATTGGATTTCGATCTGCGGCGATTTCGGCATGGCGGCCGTAACCGCCGCAAGCACGCTCGCCGTCATTGGCGTCTTCGATTTCTTCGGCACGGTTTTCGCCGGCTGGCTGTCGGATCGCTACGACAACCGCTTCCTGCTTTTCTGGTTCTACGGGCTGCGTGGCTTCTCGCTGATCTACCTGTCCTTCTCCGGCTTCAGCATGCTGGAACTGTCGGTCTTCGCCGTCTTCTACGGTCTGGACTGGGTCGCGACGGTGCCGCCGACGGTCAAGCTCGCGGCGGAAAATTTCGGTCGCGAAAAGGCGGGGCTGGTCTTCGGCTGGGTCTTTGCCGGCCATCAGCTCGGCGCGGCGACGGCCGCCTTCGGCGCAGGCTACCTGAAGAGCGACTACAATACCTACATGCCCGCCTTGCAGATCGCCGGCCTCATGTGCGTGCTGGCTGCGCTCTCGGTGCTGCTGCTCAGGCGGCCGGGGGCAAGCCCGGCCGCCGCCGCGGCCTGACGCCCCAACGGAAAAGGCCCGCCGGGAGGCGGGCCTTTTCTCAATCGTAGAACGAATCGACGAACTTCCGTCGCCCGAGCATGAACGCGTCCGCGACGTGGCGGAGCGGCGCGAGATCGACGTCGGATTTGCCGGCCTTGATGATCTCGGCGAAGCGCTTGTAGAGCATCGGATACTCCTGTTCCGGCTCCTCATGCACCAGCTTGCCGTCGATGGAGAGCTTGGCGCCGCCTTCCGACAGCACCATTTCGCCGGCATCGGTCTTGGCGACGATGTCCCAGCTCTGCTTGCCCGTCTGGCGCCAGTCGAACTCGGCGGCAAGGTCGAGGCCCTTCGCGTCCGAGAAGGTCATCGAGGCAGCGATGGGGGCGTCGCGGTTTTCCGGGAATTCCAGCGTCGCGGCGGTGATGAAGACCGGGCGCGGCAGGATGTGGGTGACGATGGAGAGCGCGTTGATGCCCGGATCGAACACGCCGAGGCCACCCGCCTGCCAGATCCATTCCTGGTTCGGATGCCAGTGGCGCACGTCTTCCTTCCAGATCACCCGCATGGAGCGGATCGTCGTGCCGGCGAGAAATTCCTTCGCGGCCTCGACGGCCGGCGCATAGCGCGAATGCCAGCTTGCAAAGAGCGAAAGCCCCTTGGACGCGGCGAGCGCCTCGAGGTCGGCGACCTCGGAAAGCGTCGCGCCCGGCGGCTTTTCGAGGAAGACGTGCTTGCCGGCGGAAAGCGCCTTCCCGGCCGCCTCGTAGCGATATTGCGGCGGCATGCAGAGCGATACGGCGTCGATGGCGGGGACGGCGGCCAGCATCTCGTCGATCGACCTGAAATTGTCGATGCCATCGACCGTGCCGTGGCGGCTCGCCGCGGCGATCAGCCTGTAGTCGCTGTTCTTCGCGACGGCCGGAAGATGCTGGTCGCGCACGATCTTGCCGACGCCGACGATTGCGAGATTGATCGGGGACATGGCTCCGCCCTCATTTGTATGATGATTTCGCGCTGTTGTAGCAGAACCTTCGGCGGGAGCAAGGCCGCAGCGACGCCTGCCTCTGCCTATCCTTTGTGCAACTGCCTCGAAGCCGTATTCGCCTTTCGTCTAAGACGGCGGTTGAGAGCGGGAAAACCGGGCTTTGTGCTTGAAACGGGCTTTGAAATCGGCACTCTGACTCTGCCTGGCATCAAACAAATAACAAGCCGGGCGGGGAGGAATTGGTTATGAAGACGCTGCTGGTCCTCAGCCGGCTCATCGACGCGATCACGGAAAATATCGGAAAGGCCGTTGGCTGGCTGATCCTCGTCGCCGTTCTCGTCAGTGCCGGCAACGCCATCGTGCGAAAGGTTTTCAATACATCGTCCAACGCCTGGCTCGAGGCGCAATGGTATCTCTTCGGCGGGGCCTTCATGCTCGCCGCCGCTTATACGCTGGCGCAGAACGAGCATATCCGCATCGACGTCGTCTACGGCAAGTTCTCGCGCCGGGTGCAGCACTGGATCGACCTTCTCGGCCATCTCCTGTTCCTGATGCCCTTCGTGCTGCTGATGGTATATTACCTCGTTCCCTATGTGCTGATGTCCTTCCGCTCGGGCGAGGGCTCGTCGAGCGCCGGCGGCCTCATCGTCTGGCCGGCCAAGGCCATCCTGCTCGCCGGTTTCGTGCTGCTCGCCTTCCAGGGCGTGTCGGAGATCATCAAGAAGGTCGCCATCATGCGCGGCGACATGGACGATCCGGCGCCCTACATTCCCACGCACGCTCCCCTCGAAGACGCCGTCGCCGGGGAGAAGGGCGCATGATCGAGTTCATTGCTGAAAACCTCGCGCCGATCATGTTCGTCTCGCTGATCGTGTTCCTGCTGCTCGGCTATCCGGTGGCATTCGCGCTCGCGGCCAACGGCCTGCTTTTCTTCGTGATCGGCGTGGAGCTCGCGCCGCTCTCCGATTCGATCAACCTCTCCTGGCCGCTGCTCAACGCCATGCCGGAGCGGCTCTGGGGGGTGATGTCGAACGACACGTTGCTGGCCATCCCCTTCTTCACCTTCATGGGGATTGTGCTCGAACGGTCCGGCATGGCCGAGGACCTGCTCGACACGATCGGCCAGCTCTTCGGGCCGATCCGCGGCGGCCTCGCCTATGCGGTGATCTTCGTCGGCGCGCTGCTTGCGGCCACCACCGGCGTCGTCGCCGCCTCGGTCATCGCCATGGGCCTCATCTCGCTGCCCATCATGCTGCGCTACGGCTACGACCGGTCCATCGCCTCCGGCGTCATCGCGGCCTCGGGCACGCTCGCCCAGATCATCCCGCCCTCGCTCGTGCTGATCGTCCTTGCCGACCAGCTCGGCCGCTCGGTCGGCGACATGTATGCCGGCGCGCTCATCCCGGGCCTCGTGCTGACCGGGCTCTATATGGGCTACATCCTGCTGATGACCTTCCTGAAGCGGGATTCCATGCCGGCTTTGCCGCTGGAGGCGCGCTCGCTGGGATCGGGCGTCACCTCGCTGGCCATCGCGCTCGTGGTCGCGGCCGGCTTTGCCTATGCCGCCCATGTCTACCTCGCCCCGACCCATGGCGAGAATGCCGACATCCTCGGCGCGACCGTCGGCGTGATCTTCATCTATATCGTGGCGCTGGCTGACAAGTCGCTCAACATCAACATGATGTCGCGGCTCGCCCAGCAGGTCATCATCGTGCTGATCCCGCCGCTGGCGCTGATCTTCCTCGTGCTCGGCACCATCTTCCTCGGCATCGCGACGCCGACGGAAGGCGGCGCCATGGGCGCGGTCGGCGCGCTGGCCATGGCGGCGGCCAAGGGGCGGCTCAGCATGGAGGTGGTCCGCTCGGCGCTCACCGCCACCACGCGCCTTTCGGCCTTCGTGCTGTTCATCCTCATCGGCGCGCGCGTCTTCTCGCTCACCTTCTACGGCGTCAACGGGCATCTGTGGGTCGAGCACCTGCTGGTCTCGCTGCCGGGCGGCGAGACGGGCTTCCTGATCGGGGTGAACCTGCTGGTCTTCTTCCTGGCGTTCTTCCTCGATTTCTTCGAGCTCGCCTTCATCATCGTGCCGCTGCTGGCGCCCGCCGCCGACAAGCTCGGCATCGACCTCATCTGGTTCGGCGTGCTGCTCGGCATCAACATGCAGACGAGCTTCATGCACCCGCCTTTCGGCTTCGCGCTGTTCTACCTGCGTTCGGTCGCAGCGAAGGTGCCCTATCTCGACAAGGTGACGGGCAAGCTGACGCAGCCGGTGACGACGGGCCAGATCTATTGGGGCGCGGTGCCCTTCGTCGGCATCCAGATCCTCATGGTGGCGCTCACCATCCTCTTCCCCGGCATGGTCATGCATTACAAGGGTGCGGGGAGCGGCATCGACCCGGCGACGATCAAGATCGAGGTGCCCGGCTTCGGCGCTGGCGGTGGAGGCCTGACGCTGCCCGACAACGGCAGCGGCCTCGGCCTTCCCGGCGGCCTACAGCTTCCGGCCGGCAATCCGCTGGACGGAAGCGGCGGGGAGAAGCCGGCCGAAGGCGGACAGCCCGGCACGGAGCAGAAGCCCGCCACGGACCTGTCGAGCCCGCCGTCATTCAATTGAGGGGCATGGCAGGCGCTGCTGTCTCCGACAATATGGCAACAAACAAAAACCCCGGAGCATCGCTGCCCCGGGGTTTTCCGTCTCTGCTTCCGCCAGCCTTTACAGCTTGTTGCTGCGCTGCTGGATCATCATGAAGGTGTCGTAGTTGTATTCGGCGATCTGGGCGTTGAGGTAGAACTCGCCCCGGAAGGCCTTGATCGAGTCCCAGATCTTCTTGAAGGTCGGGTTCGAGGCTTCCATTTCGGCATAGACGGCGTTGGACGCGTCGAAGCAGGCCGACAGGATTTCCTGGCTGAACGGGCTGAGCTTCGCGCCGGCGGCGACGAGACGCTTGATGGCGGCCGGGTTCAGGTAGTCGTATTTCTGCAGCATGTCCGCGTCGGTCGCCTGGCAGGCGGTGCGCAGCAGCGACTGGTAGTTCTTCGGCAGGCTCTCGAAGGCCGCCTTGTTAAAGAGGGCATGCACCGTCGGCCCGCCTTCCCACCAGCCGGGATAGTAGTAGTAAGGCGCGACCTTGAAGAAGCCGAGCTTCTCGTCGTCATAGGGGCCGACCCATTCGGCCGCGTCGATCGTGCCCTTTTCGAGCGCGGGATAGATGTCGCCGCCGGCGATCTGCTGCGGCACGACGCCGAGCTTCTCGACGACCTTGCCGGCGAAGCCGCCGATGCGCATCTTCAGGCCTTGCATGTCGGCGACGGTCTTGATCTCCTTGCGGAACCAGCCGCCCATCTGCACGCCGGTATTGCCGCCGGGAAAGCCGATGAGGCCCTGCGTCGCCAGGAATTCGTTGAAGAGGTCGATGCCGCCGCCATGATACTGCCAGGCGTTCATGCCGCGCGCGTTGAGCGCGAAGGGAACGGCCGCGCCGAGCGCCCAGACCGGGTCCTTGCCCCAGTAATAGTAGGAAACCGTATGCGCCGCCTCGACCGTGCCGGCCGATGCCGCGTCGGCCGCCTGGAGGCCGGGCACGATTTCACCGGCCGCGAAGACCTGGATCTGGAAGTTGCCGTCCGTCGCCTCGGAGACGTATTTGGAAAGGACCTCCGCGCCGCCATAGATCGTGTCGAGCGACTTGGGGAACGACGAGGCGAGGCGCCAGTTGATCTTGGGGCTGCTCTGGGCGATGGCCGGTGCGGCAAGCATCGTGGCGGCAGCGCCCCCGACGCCGGCGACACCGGCTTTACGGATGAATGAACGACGATCCATGGTTTTCCTCCCAATGACGAGCGGGTCCCATCCCGCTTTCGTGCCATCGGGCGGAAGCTAACCACGGCGGGTTCGGCGTTTCAACCCGGCGAGAAGGGAAGGCGAAAGCCACGCGCTACGACTTTCGTCTTAGAGGCGGCCTGCACAATCCGCCTGTTTTTCAGGCGTTTCCGAGGAGGGAGCCGGGGCGGCCGTCAGCCCGCCATCGCATCCTCGTACTCGGCGGAGAGTTCCAGCCACTGCTCCTCTGCATCGTTCAGCCTGTCGACGGCCATGGAGCGCAGCTTGGCCTTCTCGGCGGCCTTGGCGGGGCTCTTCTCGTAGAGCATCGGATCCGCAAGCTCGGTGTCAAGAAGTTGAATCTGCTTCTGCAGCTTTGCCGTCAGGGACTCGATTTCGTTGATCTTTTTCTTCAAGGGAGCAAGCTGCGCGCGCCGGTCGGCATTGGCTTTGCGCAGCTCGGCCTTGTTCGCCTCGCCGCCATTGGCGGCCTTGTCCCGGTCGTCTTTCCTGGCGGACTGGACGATTAGGCTGCGATAATCCTCCATGTCGCCGTCGAAGGATTTGACGGTGCCGTCATTGACCAGCCAGAGCCGGTCGACGGTCGCCTCGATCAGGTGGCGGTCGTGCGAGATCAGGATGACGGCGCCCTCATAGTCGTTCAGCGCCTCGATCAGCGCGCGGCGGCTGTCGATGTCGAGATGGTTCGTCGGCTCGTCGAGGATGAGCAGGTTCGGCGCGTCGAAGGCGGCAAGGCCCATGAGGAGGCGGGCCTTCTCGCCGCCCGAAAGGTCCTTGGCGGCGGTCGACATCTTCTCGGTCGCAAGCCCCATCTGCGCCACGCGGGCGCGGACCTTGGCCTCCGGCGCCTCCGGCATCAGCCGGCGCACATGCTCGACGGGAGACTGGTCGGGAATGAGGTCGTCGAGCTGGTGCTGCGCGAAGAAGCCGATCTTGAGGTTCGGCGCCTTCCTGATGGCTCCGGCCTCGGCTTCCAGACGGCCCGAGATGAACTTGGCGAAGGTCGACTTGCCGTTGCCGTTCGAGCCGAGCAGCGCGATGCGGTCGTCGTTGTCGATCCGAAGATTGATCTGCCTGAGGATCGGCTTGCCGGGCACATAGCCGACCGCGCCGCCCTCGATGGCGATGATGGGCGAAGCGGGCTGCTTTTCCGGCTCGGGGAAGATGATGGGCTGGACATGCGTCTCGATCACGGCGGCGACCGTGCCCATGCGCTCCAGCGCCTTGATGCGGCTCTGTGCCTGCCGGGCCTTGGTCGCCTTGGCGCGGAAGCGGTCGATGAAGCTTTGCAGGTGTTTTCGCGCGGCGTCGTTCTTGGCCTTCGCCTTCATCTGCAATTCGTCGGCCTCCGCCTTCTGGCGCTCGAACTGGTCGTAGGAGCCGCGGTAGAAGGTGAGCTTCTGCTGGTCGAGATGGACGATGGAATTGACGGCGGTGTTCAGCAGGTCGCGGTCGTGGCTGATGACGATGACCGTGTGCGGATAGCGCTTCACATAGTCTTCCAGCCAGAGCGTGCCTTCGAGGTCGAGATAGTTGGTCGGCTCGTCGAGGAGCAGCAGGTCCGGCTCGGAGAACAGCACGGCCGCGAGCGCCACGCGCATGCGCCAGCCGCCGGAAAAGCTCTTCGCCGGGCGCTGCTGCGCCTCGTGGTCGAAGCCGAGGCCGGCAAGGATGCTGGCGGCGCGCGATTCGGCCGAATGGGCGCCGATATCGGTGAGCCGCGTCTGGATCTCGGCGATGCGGTGCGGGTCGCTCGCCGTCTCGGCTTCCTTGAGGAGGCTGGCGCGCTCCTTGTCGGCGGCAAGCACGATCTCGATCAGCGGCTCGTCCGTGCCCGGCGCCTCCTGCGCCACCTGGCCGATGCGCGCGTTCTTCGGCAGCGAGATGGTGCCGGCCTCCGGGGCGAGGTCGCCGGTGATGATGCGGAACAGCGTGGACTTGCCGGTGCCGTTGCGCCCGACGAGACCCGCCTTCGTGCCGCTTGGCAGCGAAACGGAGGCGTTGTCGATGAGAAGACGCCCGGCGACGCGGGCAGTGAGGCCGGAAATCGTGATCATGCCGGCTCTATAGAGCAATTTCCGCGAAAGTGCGAAGCGCTTTTGGCCGGGAAAAACGTCAAAAGGGAAGGCGGCTCAGCCTGCGGCGCCCGCCCGGTAGAGCCGGCCCGCCCGCTCGGACACCTCGGCCGAATAGATGCGCAGCGCAATGCCGCTTTCTCCCGCATAGGCGAGCGCCTGTTCCGCCTGCTCGTAGAGCATAGTGGGCGAGCTTGCCGAATCGCTCAGCGAGACCCCGGCCGTCAGCGTCAGGAAGCCGGCCGGCAATTCGCGGTCCATGAAGGGAAACGACTTTTCGGCGACCCGCACCGCGATGCGCCGGGCGATGGTGACGGCGATCTCGCGGCTGACATCGCTGAGGAGGAGGCCGAAGAGGTCCGGCCCGGTGCGGGCGACGAAGTCGTGCTTCTTCACCGACTGGCGGAAGATGGCGGCAAGCCGCTTCAGCGTCTTTTCCGCCGCGCCCGCCGGATGCGTCTCGGCGAATTCCTTCAGCTGCTCGACGCGGAAGAGGAGAAGCGCGGAGGTGCTCTCGCCGGCCTCCTTCTGGAAGAAGTCCTTCAGGCGGCCGATCAGGGCGGCGTGATTGGCAAGGCCCGTCACCGGATCGTGCGTCAGTGCCGCGCGGCTGACGGAAAGGCCCGAGCGCAGGCCGTCGAGATGATTCTGGAGGTCGTCGATGCGTGCGGAAGCGACGCGGTCGGCGCCGAGGATATCCTGCACCAGCGAGAGCAGGCGCACCGCATCGCCCGAAAAATCCGAAATGCCGAGCACCGGATCGCGGCTCATGCGCGCGGCGATCTCCTCGAGCTCCAGCACGGCGGCGGCGCGCTGGCGCTGGTTCTCCGCGGTCGTCTTCGAGATTTCCGTGAGCAGGCGCACGGCTTCGCCCGCGGCCTGGCCGGCGGCGAGCACATTGTGGCTCGGCAGCGAGTGGCGCAGCGCGATCGCATCGAGCGCAGATTGCTCGGGCGCCTTGCCCAGCGCCGCGATCTCGCGCGAAACGCCCGCATTGCCGTTCAGCGCCTCGAAGAGAAGCTCGTAATTGCGTGGCAGCGCGGCGATGCCGAGGCTGGCCATGACATGGGCGATGCGCGCCATGATCGGCGGTACGGGGGACTGCGCGTCCCTGGGGGTGGGGTGTGCCTTGCTGCTCATGAAACGCCGTAAGGTGAGGCGCGGGCGGCGGAGGCCGTCCCGCTGGGGTCTTTCGGCGTAACTATCGGATTGCGCGGTTAATTTTGCGTGTGCTGAATCAAGGGTTCGACCGCGCTTGACGAAAGTCAGGGATGTGACTGTCCGGCGGGCGACAGGCAGAGCGCCCGGCCCGCCACAACCTTCGGTCAGGCCGTGCGCCGGGCGAGCGGGATCACCCGCATCATCTGGCTGATCACCGTCGAGCGACGTGCATTGTTGGCGCGCAGGGCCCTGTTTTGCTGCATTTCCCGCATCGCGGCGGCGTAGCCCTCGGCCCGCGCCTCGTTCAGCGCGACGTCGAAGGTCTTTTCGATCACCGGATAGCATTCCTCCGGCAGGTAGGCATTCGGGGCGTCCGTGCCGTAAACGCGGGCCATCTTGCAAAGCGTACTGCCGAGCAGGGCTGCCCACTCTTCGTTCGTTCTTGCCATTGTATTTCCTCTCTTCGGGCGAGGCGCGTGCCGTTCGGCATTGGCCCCAATGGCAGCGACTATCCCATCACCGATCGCCCGTGCCTGTCACCTGGGTGACAGGGCGGTACAGCCCCCAAATCGGTGTCGAGCGCTTCCATACGCCTTGACTGTATCACTACTGTTGCAGGAACAGGAAGATGTCATTCACCCTAAAATTTACAGGAATTCCGTTCCCTCCGTCCGCAGGAAATAGATGAGGTCGAGCGAGAGGCTCGCCCCTCCGAGCGCCGTCAGCATGGCGTGGCACTGGCCGCGGTGATGGGTCTGGTGGTTGAAGACATGGGTCAGCGCCGCACGCAGCGAATGGGTGACGAGAGAGGGGTTGGTGATCGGGCTATAGGTGAAATCCGCCGCGATCCGTTCCTCCGTCAGCGAATCGACGAAGGCGGCGAGGCGGGCGTCCTCCGTCTCCCGGGCGGTTCGCAGGCTTGCCAGATCCTCGTGCAGGACCGCGTCCAGCCGGCCCGGCGCATCGCCTTCCCCGGTGAAGCGTTTCAGCCAGATCCGATCCGCCACAAGCAGGTGGTTCAGCGTGCCGTGCAGCGAGCCGAAGAAGGCGCCGAGATTCTTGCGATAGTCGGCGTCCTCCAGCTTGCCGGCCTCCGCATAGACGAGGCGGTTGGCCCAGGCATTGTAGGCGGCATACATACGGTAGTGATCGCGCATCGTGGTCTCCGTGGTTTGCCGGACTATAGACCGGCCCTTGATCGCATGCGTGAATGTCACCCATGAAATTATCTGATTTGCGCCGGGCGCCGCGCTGCGCTCCTATGCGGCCGGATCGATCGAGGAGGTTGCCATGACACGATTGCTCTACGCACTCGCCGGCGCGGACAAGGCCCGCCAGTTTTCGCCCCACGTCTGGAAGACGGTGATGTCGCTCGCTCACAAGGGGCTCGACTATCAGACGGTGCCGGTGGGCTTCACCGAGATACCGGCCATCGAGGACGGCAGCACGGCGACGGTGCCGCTGCTGCGCGACGGCGACCGGCTGGTGCGAGACAGCTTCGACATCGCCGTCTATCTGGACGAAGCCTATCCCGACCGGCCGACCCTGTTCGGCGGGGAGGGCGGCCGGGCGATGGCCCGCTTCATCGAGAACTGGTCGCAGTCGACCCTGCACATGGCCGTCACCCGCATCGCCATCCTCGATATCCACGACATGCTCGGGCCGGACGACCGGGCCTATTTCCGCCGTAGCCGCGAGGCGCGGCTGGGCGCCTCGCTGGAGGACATCGCCGCCGCCGGCGCGGCGGAGGTCGAAGGTTTTGCGAAAAGGCTCCAGCCCCTGCGCAACATGCTGAAAGTGCAGCCCTTCATCGGCGGCGAGGGACCGCTCTTTGCCGACTATATCGTCTTCGGCGCGCTGCAATGGCTGCGCATGACGGCGGGCACGAAGGTGCTGGAGGAGGACGACCCCGTCGCGCTCTGGTTCGCCCGGTGCCTCGACCTTCACGGCGGCGCCGGCCATCGTGTGACGGCCGCGTGAAAGTTCGGGGCCGATAACGGCAAAAGCCGCCACCCCCTTGTTTTGCGGGGCGTTGGCGGCTATGGAACCGCCACTTTCACCGGAAAACCAAGGGAAACGGGAAAATGGCGATTGAACGCACCTTTTCGATGATCAAGCCGGACGCGACGAAGCGCAACCTGACCGGCGCCATCACCAAGATGCTTGAAGATGCGGGCCTCCGCGTCGTTGCTTCCAAGCGCGTCTGGATGAGCCGCCGCGAAGCCGAAGGCTTCTACGCCGTTCACAAGGAGCGTCCGTTCTTCGGCGAACTCGTCGAAGGCATGACCTCCGGCCCGACGGTCGTCCAGGTCCTCGAAGGCGAGAACGCGATCCTCAAGAACCGCGAAGTCATGGGCGCCACCAACCCGGCCAATGCCGACGAAGGCACCATCCGCAAGACGCACGCCCTGTCGATCGGCGAAAACTCGGTCCACGGCTCCGACGCCCCGGAAACCGCTGCCCAGGAAATCAAGTACTGGTTCTCCGACACCGAAATCGTCGGCTGAATCGGTTTGTCCGGCTCCGGCCGGAAACCTTTGAAATGACTCGGGAACCGGGGCCGCAAGGCTCCGGTTCTTTCGTTTGTCTGGAACGCCGTCCCGCCCACGGGTGTCGCTTCGGCCCTGAGCCGAGGGGCCATGCCGCACCCGGTGGATGGATGCTCGGGTCAATTCCGAGCATGACGGAGGAGAGAGTTCAGGATTCCATCGGTCCTCTGGAGCCGTGGCCGAAGGGCCGCTTTACTTGGAGCATTTCGCCATTTCGAAATGCGCCGGCGCCTTGCCGTCCTTGAAGACCTCGGGATTCTTGTCGTAGCCGGGGCCGACGACGAGGGCCTTTGCCGGCAGGATGCTCTGGTCGGCGCTCGACGTCACCTGCGTCTCGATGGATTGCAGCGTGCCGCCGTCCGGCCCCACCACCGCGATCGTGACTTTGTAGGGCCGCGCCTTCTTCACGCAGGTCACGTCGGGGCTTTCCAGCACCACTTTCGGCAGGTTGGGGAAGATCCTGCGCTCCAGCGTCAGCGGCGCGCCGCCCGCCGGGTTCTCGAATTCCGCCTTGACGACGGTGCCGTCGGGCAGGGGCGCCATCTGTTCCAGCGTGACGAGATAGGTCGCGTAGGCGAGGCGGTAGTTGAAGACGAACATCTTGCCCGTCAGCTTCAAGGGATCGCCGCCCGTCTCGCGCTGGCAGGCGGCGAGCGCAAGGGCAAGCGGCAGCAGGATGGCGAGATATTTCCTCATGGCCGTGCCTCCTCGCGATTGCGGCGGTAATGCCGGCTCGCCTTCGCGCGGTTGCCGCAGACCGCCATGTCGCACCAGGCGCGCGAGCGGTTGCGGCTGCGATCGAGGAAGAGCCATCCGCAGTTCGGGCAGATCTTGAGCCGCTCCGGCTCCGGCCGGGCGATCAGCAGCAGGGCCGAGCGGGCGGTCGCGGTGTCGAGCGCCTGCGGCCTTTCGCCGGAAAGGCGCAGCGTCGCCGCCGCCGCCTCCAGCAGATCGGCGAGCAGCGCCGGCTTTGCGCCTGCCTGCACCTCGGCGCGGAAATGCCGGTCTATCGCCTCGCGAAGCCTGACCAGCCCCGCGCGCGCCTCCGGGGCAATGGGCTCCAGCGGGCCGAAAAGGGCGCGCTCCGCTCCGTGCCGGTTCGCGCCGGCGGCAAAGGCATCCATCACCGCCGGATCGGCGAAACGGTCGATCCGGCGTTCGGGATCGGCGCGCAGCACGACGGAATTGGCGACATCGAGCGCAAGCACGCCACCGGAAAAGCGATGCGGGGTCCAGGAAAAAGTCATGGCGATATTCTAACTGGTAAAAGCAATTTTACCAGTTATAATTCTGGAAAAATGCGGAGCCGCCATGGCCTATTTTCTCCAGCAGATCGCCAATGCCGCGCCCGTGGCCGCGCTCTATGCGGCGCTCGCCTTCGGCTATTCCATCGCCTTCGCGGTCACGCGGCGGGCGGATGTGGCCTATGGCGCGCTCTTCGCCTTCGCGGCGCAGATGTTCGTGCTCTTCGCGAGTGTCGGCTGGACGCGGCTCTGGCTGGTCCTGCCGGCCGCGCTCGCCTTCGGCGCGGCCGCCGCGCTGCTCTACGGCGTCGGCGCGGGCCTTCTCATCGGGCGCCATGTCATGCGGCCGCTCGCCTTTTCCTCGGACAACACGGTCGTGGTCGCCGCGCTCGGCATCGTGCTGGTGCTGATGGAGACCGCGCGGCTCGCCTCCGACACGAAAAGCCTCTGGCTGCCGCCGCTGCTTGGCACACGCGTCGTCTTCTGGGACGATCCCGGCTTTCCCGTGGTGCTGACCGTCCTGCAGCTCGTCAACACGGCCGCCATGGTGGCCATCGTCGCCGTCGGCCACGCCTTCCTCGTCCGTTCAGCCTGGGGCCGCCGCTGGCGGGCGGTGTCGCAGGACCGCGCGGCGGCGGCGCTTTGCGGCGTCGATGCGGGGGCGGTCTTCCTGACGGCCTATGCCGCGGCGGCGCTGATCGCCAGCATCACCGGCATCCTCGCCGTCTCCTATTACGGCAACATGGATTTCGGCGCCGCCATGGTCTTCGGCGTCAAGGTGCTCTTTATCGCCGCCATCGGCGGGGCAGGGGCGCCGCTCCGCTCCGCGCTCGGCGGGGCCGCGATGGGCCTGGCCGAAACCGTCTGGAGCGCCTATGGCGCCTTCCTCTGGCGGGACCTCGTGATCTTTTCCGGGCTGGTGCTGCTGCTGGTGATCTTCCGGCGGGAGAGGCTGGTGCCGTAGTGGCGTACCGCGGTCGGAGGACCCACGACGCCAACCGTCCTGCTAGGACCACTTCCCCCGCGCCCGGTCGTCGCTCTCCTTGGCATCGACCCAGCCGCCTTCGCTTCCGTCGGAAAAGTGCTCCTTCTTCCAGAAGGGGGCGGAAGTCTTCAGGTAGTCCATGACGAAGGAGGCGCCATCGAAGGCGGCGTGGCGGTGCGGCGCGGCGGCGACGACGAGGACGATGTTTTCGCCGGGCGCGATCCTGCCGACGCGGTGGATGGCGGTGACGCCGAGGAGGGAGAAGCGCTGGACGGCCTCATGGCAGATGCGGCCGATCTCGGCCTCCGCCATGCCCGGATAGTGCTCCAGCTCCAGCGCCGAAAGCCGTCCGCCCTCGTCACGGCAGAGGCCCGTGAAGGTTACGACGGCGCCTGCCGCCGCCTGCCCACCCGCCAGGCGTGCCGTCTCGACCGCGATGTCGAAATCGTCCGTCTGGACGCGCACGGTGACCGGTGCCGGGGCGCGGCCGGTCACGGCTCAGCCTCCCGTCATCGGCGGGAAGAGGGCGATCTCCCTTGCGCCGGCAATCGGCTCGTCGTGCTCGACATGTTCCTGGTTGATCGCGATGCGGATGACCTTCTCATGCTCCAGCGCATGGGCATAGCCTTCGCCGAGCGTCTTGAGATAGTTCAGAAGCTCGCCGCCGGTCGTCACGGAGGCCGGCAGGTCGATGTCTTCCTCACCCTTGCCGATCCTTTCGCGCACCCAGGCGAAATAGACGAGCTTCGTCATCCTATTCGTCCACGATATGCTTCAGGCCCGCCCGGAAATAGTCGTAGCCCGTATACATGGTGATGGCGGCGGCGACCCAGAGCAGAACTCTGCCGATCTCGGTCGTATAGGGCAGCACCTTGTCCCCGGCGGGACCGGCCAGCAGGAAGCCGATGGCGAGCATCTGGATCGTCGTCTTCCACTTGGCGATGCGCGTCACGGGCACGCTCACCTTGAGGTCGGCGAGATATTCGCGCAGGCCCGAAACGAGGATTTCCCGGCACAGGATGATGATCGCCGCCCAGATCGTCCAGCCGGCAATGGTGCCGTCCGCGGCCATCAGCAGCAGCACCGAGGCGACGAGCAGCTTGTCGGCGATCGGGTCCAGCATGCGGCCGATATTCGACGTCTGGTTCCAGATGCGGGCGAGATAGCCGTCGAGATAGTCGGTGATGGACGCCGCGACGAACAGCCAGAAGGCCGTCCAGCGCGCAAAGTCCGACGATTCCAGCCGCCCTTCGACGAAGAAGCAGAGGACGATCAGCGGAACGGCCAGGATGCGGCCGTAGGTGAGGAGGTTCGGGATGCTATATGCGCGGGAAGCCATGGATTCTTCGGTCTCGTCAGTTTACGGCTAGATGAGGTCTTTGTGACAGCAACGTCAACCTTTGTTTCCGGCAATTCTTGGCGAATTTGCGGAGGGCGGCGCAATGCCGCTCCCCCGCGGCCCGGTTTCCGGTGAAGAAAACTCCACTTTTCTCCGGATCGGCCCGCCATTCTCGTCGGAACGGGGAAGCTGCGCGCCGCCTGTCAGCCGGCCGCGTCGTCGTGGAAATGGTTGTAGACGAGGCGGGCGACGCTTTCCGAAATGCCGCCGACCGCCATCAGGTCCGCCATCGCCGCGCGCGAGACGGCCTTGGCGGTGCCGAAATGCTGGAGCAGGGCGCGCTTGCGCGTCGGGCCGATGCCGGCGATCTCGTCGAGCGGGTTTTTGACCATCTCCTTCTTGCGCCGCGCCCGGTGCGAGCCGATGGCGAAGCGGTGCGCCTCGTCGCGCAGGCGCTGCACGAAATAGAGCACCGGATCGCGCGGCGGCAGCGAGAAGTCGGGAATGCCCTTCATGAAGAAACGCTCGCGCCCCGCCTCGCGGTCCGCACCCTTGGCGACGCCAATGGCGATCACCTGGTCGGTGATGCCGAGCTCTTCCAGGATGGCGCGCACCGCCGTCATCTGTCCCTGGCCGCCGTCGATGAGGATCACGTCGGGCCATGCGGGGAAGGGCAGGTCCGCCGCCTCCGCGCCCGTATCCGCATTGCGGTCCGGCAGGCCCTCTTCCTTGATGAGGCGGGAGAAGCGCCGGGTCATGACTTCCTTCATCATGCCGAAGTCGTCGCCGGGCGTGATGTCGGTCGATTTGATGTTGAACTTGCGGTACTGGCCCTTCACGAAGCCTTCCGGCCCCGCCACCACCATGCCGCCGACGGCATTGGTGCCCATGATATGCGAGTTGTCGTAGATCTCGATGCGGCGCGGCACATGAGGAAGCTTGAAGGTCGCAGCGAAGCCTTCGAGCAGGCGTGACTGCGAGGCCGTCTCGGCGAGCTTGCGCCCGTGCGCTTCGCGGGCATTGGCCACGACATGGTCGACGAGGTCCTTTTTCTCGCCGCGCTGCGGCACGGAGATCGCGACCTTGTGCCCCGAGCGCTCGGAAAGCGCCTGCGAGAGCAGGTCTATCTCCTCGACCGGCTCGGAGAGCAGGATCTGCCGCGGACAGGGCTTGTCGTCGTAGAACTGGGCGAGGAAGGCGTTCAGCACCTCCGCCCCGGTAAGCTGCGGATCGGCCTTGGGGAAATAGGCGCGGTTGCCCCAGTTCTGCCCGGTGCGGAAGAAGAAGACCTGGATGCAGGAGACGCCGCCTTCGTGATGGATGGCGAAGACGTCCGCCTCCTCCACGCCGGCCGGGTTGATGCCCTGATGGCTCTGGACGTGGGAAAGCGCCGCCAGCCGGTCGCGATAGACGGCGGCGCGCTCGAAATCGAGGTCCTCGGCGGCCGCGTTCATGGCTTCGGCCATATGGGCCTTCACCTTCTGGCTCTTGCCGGAGAGGAAGTCCTTCGCCTCCTGCACCAGCTCGGCATAGTCCCGGTCGCTGATCTCATGGGTACACGGGCCTGAACAGCGCTTGATCTGGTAGAGCAGGCACGGCCGCGTGCGCGTCTCGAAGACGCTGTCGGTGCAGGTACGCAGCAGGAAGGCGCGTTGCAGCGAGTTGATGGTGCGCCCCACCGCGCCGGCCGAGGCGAAGGGGCCGAAATAGTCCCCCTTGCGGCTGCGCGCGCCGCGATGCTTGAAGATCGCCGGCGCGCGGCTGTCGCCCGTCACGAGGATATAGGGGAAGGACTTGTCGTCGCGCAGCAGCACGTTGAAGCGCGGGCGCAGCCGCTTGATGAGGTTCGCCTCCAGCAGCAGCGCCTCGGTCTCGGTGCGCGTGGTGACGAATTCCATGTTCGCCGTCAGGCGAATCATCTGCGTGATGCGGTTGGAATGGCCGCGGCCCTGCGCATAGTTGGTGACGCGCTTCTTCAGGCTGCGGGCCTTGCCGACATAGAGCACGTCGCCGTCCGCATTGAACATGCGGTAGACGCCGGGGCTGTTCGGCAGGCGCTTGACGAAGGCCTGGATCAGCTCGGCGCCGATGAGACCCTCCGGTACCTCGCCGCCCTCGTTCCAGTCTATGCCCGGGGTGGCGATGGCGGGCGCGGCGCTGCCTTCGGGCGGGCTTTCCGGAAGCTCGTCTTCCTCGTCGGTCTCGTTTTCGTCATAGAGGATGCCGCCATCCTCCACCTTCCGGCCGTTCATTCCGCTATTCCCCCGACATCGGGTGTTTCCCAGGCGAGATGCTGCCCGCCATCGAGCGCTATCATTTGCCCCGTAATGGACGGCGTGTCGAACAAAAAGCGAACCGTGCGGCCGAATTCCTCGAGAGAGGGGCCGCGCCGGAGGATCAATCCCTCTACCTGTGCCTGGAAGGCGGCATCGTCCTGCCGCTCGTTCGGCAGGGAGGGGCCGGGGCCGATGGCGTTGACGCGCACCCGTGGTGCAAAGCTCTGCGCCATGGTCCGCGTCGCCATCCACAGGGCCGACTTGGAGAGCGTATAGGAATAGTAGCGCGGCGTCGGGTTCCAGACGCGCTGGTCGATGATGTTGACGATCGAGCCTGCATATCCTTCGGGAAGCTGCCGGACGAAATCGCGCGCGAGGATCGACGGCGCCTTCACATGGACGGCGAAATGCCGGTCCCACAAGTCGTCGTCGAAGGCCTCCACCGTGTCGGGCTTGAACAGCGAGGCATTGTTGACGAGGAGGTCGATCGGGCCGAGGGCGTCGTTGACGCCGGCCATCAGCCGGGCCGTCGCCGCGCCGTCCGCAAGGTCGCACTGCACCGCGGTTGCCCTCACGCCCCGCCCGGCAAGCCCACGGACCATGTCCTCGGCCTCCTCCAGGGAGCTGTTTGCATGGATGGCGACGGCAAAACCATGTGCCGCGAGATCGTCCACGATGGCCTTGCCGATACGCTTTGCGCCGCCCGTCACGAGGGCCGTTTTCAAGGGCTTCTTCAAGAAAAGTCCGTCCTGCCGATTCATTTGATTAACCGGCCCAAGATATAGACATCTCCGCGCAGGCTTAAACTCCCCCGGAAAATTGGTTGCGGAAAAATTAACCGCAGAGGCAACTTCAAAGTAATTTGAAGTATATTTTGCCGTATTCTTTACTAATTGAAATCATGGTTAATGAATTACCTGTTGTCCAAAAGTCACATCCAATTTGTGCCGCGTGTCTGCCACAATGATTTCACATTTTGGCTCTTCCATTTCCTCAATCTTTATTCAATTTCACCTCAACCGGGCGGGACTGAATTGGAAATGACGGCGCCCGTCAGCCTCCCAGAGAGGGCGTCGTTTAGTAAAAGGAGAATAACATGCGTACACTTATCGCCACCCTCGTCGCCTCGACCGTTTCGATGGTCGCCTTCCAGGCCGCACATGCTGCCGACGCCATCGACGAAGTTCCGCAGGCTCCGGCCGCCGAATATTCCGCGCCGGCCGTCAAGAACTGGTCTGGCGCCTATGTCGGTGGTACCCTCAGCTGGCAGAATGGCCGCTTCATCCGTCAGAACGATGAGCGCGCCCATGGCTTCGGCGGCGGCGTCTACGGCGGCTACAACATGCAGGACGGCCAGCTGGTTTATGGCGGTGAAGCCGACCTGAACTATTCCGGCCTTGATCACACGAGCTCTTCGGCTAACCCCAACTTCAAGGCGAAGCAGGGCACTAACGGCTCGATCCGTGGCCGCGTCGGTATCGACATGAACCCGGTTCTTCTCTACGGCACGGCAGGTGTTGCCGCCTCCGGCGTGAAGGTCAAGAGCGCTACTGGCAAGGATGATGCAACCCTGCTCGGCTGGACGGCCGGCGTCGGTGCGGAAACCTTCGTCACGGACAACGTTACGGCCCGCGTCGAATACCGCTACAGTGACTACGGCTCGAAGACCTTCAACGCCGCTGGCGTCAAGACGGGCCTCCAGGACCACAGCATCCGCGTCGGTATGGGCGTGAAGTTCTAAGCCCCGACAGGCTCAGGAAATGCGAAAAGGCCGGGCGAGAGCCCGGCCTTTTTGTGTGCCTTCAGCCCTTGAACGCCGCGTAGTCGGGGAAGACGGCTTCGAAGCGGGCGAGGTAGCGCTTCAGCTTCGGCCGGCCGCGCTGCCACTTTCCGGCAAAGCGCATCTCGATGTAGCGCAGCATGGCTGCGAGGGCGAAGTGGCCGGCATGCGGTTTCTTGCCGAGGCGCGGCATGTTGGCTTCGAGGTGGTCGAGCGCGCGCTCGACCTTCTGCCACTGGCGGTCGATCCAGGGTTGGTGGACCTTGTCCTCCGGCCGCGTGCGGCGTTCGTAGACGATGGAAAGCAGGCTGTCGCAGATGCCGTCGGCGGTCGCTTCCAGCACATCGACCTCGGTGCGCTTGGCGGCATTGCGCGGATAGAGCGCGCCGCGCGTCTGGCGGTCGATAAAGTTCATGATCGCCCGGCTGTCATAGACGGCGAGCCCGTCGTCGGTGAGAAGCGTCGGGATCTTGCCGAGCGGATTGGCGGCCAGCAGCTCCGCCGGATTCGCACCGGTGTCGACGACGACAGCCTCGACCGGAAGGCCGGCATAACGGGCGGCCATGCGCACCTTGGTGGAATAGGGCGAGGCGTCGGAATAGAAAATCTTCATGGGCGGTTCCTGTTCTAGCGGATGGGCGGTTGTTCGATGGACTGGGCGCGGCAGGCGGCGCGGTCGACGGCGGGGCAGGTGCGGAAGGCAAGGTCCGCCGTCATGCAGATACGGACCTCCTCCAGCCGGCCGTCCTCGCAGGTGACGGCGATGCCTTTGGGGTCGAGCCCGGGATTGGCGGCGATGAAGGCGCTTTCCACCGTGTCGGGCGAAAGACGGCGGCCGCCGCGGCCCGCCTCGGCCGGAATGCGGATGCGCTCGAAGGCGGCGCGGACCACGGCGAAATAATCCTTCTGGGAAAGGCCCGAGCAACTGCCGTGCTTGCGCCATTCATGGCCGACCAGCCCCATGGAGGGAATGATGTCGAGAACGGTGCGCCCGAGGCTTTCCGGCACGCGGTCCGATTCCCGCGTCGGGCAATATTCCGGGTAGCCGCGCTCGTTCTGCGGCCAGAGGCCGTGCACGATGAAGCCGTTGTTCTCGCCGCGGCGGCACTGCTGCGTCCTGCCGCCGGCATCGTTGTCCGCGCACCAGGTCGGCGACCAGGAGAGCGAGAGGACGTAAAAGTCGAAGCCCTTGCCGAGCGGCGCCTGCGCCCGCTTGTCCGGCGCGGCGTGATTCGTCTCCGGCTTGGCCTTCCCTGCCGGCTTTTCCTCGCCGCAGCCGGCGAGCGCGGCCATGCCGGCGAGGAGCAGCGGGACGAGGAAGGAGGAGGGCCGCCGCATCATGGCGCGGCCGCGGGCAAGCATGTCATGAAGGTCTCCCGGTTCGGCGCGCGATTGTTGCCGCCGAACGCGAAAGGTCAAGAGGCCTTCGCTTCCCCCGCAAGCCAGAAGGCGCGCGCCGAAGCGAAACGATCCTGCGCCAGTCTTTCTTTCAGAAAGGGCAGCAACACATCGAGCTCCTGCTTCAGCGTGAAGGGCGGATTGACGACGATGAGGCCGGAGCCGGTCAGTCCCGTCGTCTCGCGGTCGCTCTTCACGGAAAGCTCGGCGCAGAGCATCTTGGGAATGCCCGTCTCCTTCAGCGCCTTGTGGAAGGCGGCGATCGGCGCGTTCTTCTTCAAGGGATACCACAGGCAATAGACCCCGCCGGCAAAGCGGCGCACGGCCTTTTCCAGCCCGTCGACCAGCCGCTCGTATTCGCCCTCGATTTCGAAGGGCGGATCGACCAGCACGATGCCGCGCTTCTCCTTCGGCGGCAGATGCGCGCCGAGCGAGAGCCAGCCATCGAGATGGGTGATGCGGCTCTGGAAGTCGCCGTCGAAGAGGCGGTGCAGCGTCTCGTAATCGTCCGGATGCAGCTCCATGGCCGAAAGACGGTCCTGCGGACGGAAGAGCATGCGGGCGAGCTTTGGCGAGCCGGGATAATGGGTTAGCCCGCCCTGCGGATTCAGTTCCTGAATGACCTTGAGATAAGGTTCAAGGATGTCGGCCGCCGCCGCCGGCATGTCGCCTTCGAGAAGCCGGCCGATGCCGTCGCGCCATTCGCCGGTCTTCTGCGCCTCTTCGCTGGAAAGGTCGTAGAGGCCGATGCCCGCATGGGTATCGAGCACGCGGAACGCCTTGTCCTTGCCCTGCATATACGTGACGAGGCGGGCGAGCACGGCATGTTTGAGCACATCCGCGAAATTGCCGGCGTGATAGATATGGCGGTAGTTCATGGAGCGCTGTCCGGGATCGTCCGCAATGATGCGTCGATGAATTGTTGCGATGATAGAACGTTTTGCCTTTTGGCCGTTTGCGCTCTGCAATATAGAAAAGCCATGAACGTTGCGACCCCCCATCTCGGAAAACCGCGGATCGGCCATTCGGCCTGCCCGCACGACTGTCCCTCCACCTGCGCCCTCGACATCGAGATCGGCGCGGACGGCCGCATGGGCCGCGTCAAAGGCAGCGCCGACAACAGCTATACGGCCGGCGTCATCTGCGCCAAGGTCGCCCGTTATGCCGAACGCCTCTACCATCCCGACCGGCTGATGAAGCCGCTCGTCCGCAAGGGCGAGAAGGGCGGCGGCGAATGGGGCGACATCTCCTGGGAAGCCGCCCTCGACGCCATCGCCGAGAATTTCGTCAAGGCAGAGCAGGCGCATGGCAGCGAGGCCGTCTGGCCCTATTTCTACGCCGGCACGATGGGCCTGGTGCAGCGCGATTCCATCGATCGCCTGCGCCACGCCAAGCGCTATTCCGGCTTCTTCGGCTCGATCTGCACCAACCCCGCCTGGACCGGCTATACCATGGGCGCGGGCACGCTGCGCGGCCCCGACCCGCGCGAGATGGCGAAATCCGATTGCGTGGTGATCTGGGGCACCAACCCGGTCTCCACGCAGGTCAACGTGATGACCCATGCGGTCAAGGCGCGCAAGGAGCGCGGCGCGAAGATCGTCGTCGTCGACATCTACGACAACCCGACGATGAAGCAGGCCGATCTCGCCCTGAAGCTGCGCCCCGGCACCGACGCCGCGCTCGCTTGCGCCGTCATGCACGTCGCCTTCCGCGACGGCTATGCCGACCGCGCCTATATGGAAAAGTTCGCCGACGATCCCGCCGGCCTCGAAGCGCATCTGGCGACCCGCAACCCGCAATGGGCCGCCGATATCACCGGCCTTTCCGTCGAGGAGATCGAGGCCTTCGCTGCGCTCGTCGGCCAGACGAAGAAAAGCTTCTTCCGCCTCGGTTACGGCTTCACCCGCAGCCGCAACGGCGCGGTGTCGATGCATGCGGCGCTTTCCATCGCCACCGTGCTCGGCTCCTGGCAATATGAGGGCGGCGGGGCCTTCCACAGCAATTCGGATATCTTCCACCTGCGCAAGGCCGAACTGACGCTTGCGAAGATGGTGGATCCCGATATCCGCATGCTCGACCAGTCGCAGATCGGCCGCGTCCTCACCGGCGATGCCGTGGCGCTGCGCGACCGCGGCCCCGTCACGGCCATGCTGATCCAGAACACCAACCCGGTGAACGTCGCGCCCGAGCAGCGCCTCGTGAAGGAAGGGTTCCTGCGCAGCAACCTCTTCGTCGCCGTGCACGAACACTTCATGACCGATACGGCGAAACTCGCCGATATCGTCCTGCCGGCCACCATGTTCGTCGAGCATGACGATATCTATCGCGGCGGCGGCCAGCAGCACATCGTGCTGGGCCCCAAGCTCGTCGAGCCGCCGGCGACCGTGCGCACCAATCTCTTCGTCATCGAGGAACTGGCAAAACGCCTCGGCGTGGCGCACCTGCCGGGCTTCGGCCTCACCGAGCGCGAGCACATCACCCGCATGCTGCCTTATTACGAGATGGATTTCGACGGCTTGCAGCAAGAGAAGTGGATCGACTGCCAGCCGGCTTTCGAGGACGCGCATTTCGCCAGGGGTTTCGGCTTCCCTGATGGAAAATTCCGCTTCCGCCCGAACTGGACGAACACGCCGGCCCCCAACAAGCCGCCGAAAGCGCTCGGCGCCTTCGGCCCGCATGAGGAGCTGCCGACCTTCCCGGATTATGTCGCGGTGATCGAGACGGCGGACGCCGACCATCCGTTCCGCCTCGCCACGTCGCCGGCCCGCAGCTTCCTCAACTCCAGCTTCACGGAAACCAAGGGTTCCCGAGAGCGCGAGGGCAGGCCGGAGGTGATGATCCACCCGGACGATGCGGCGGCGCAGGGCATCGAGCCGGGCGACATCGTGCGCCTCGGCAACCGGCGCGGCGATATCCGCCTGCATGCGAAAGTGACGGCGGAGGCCAAGCCCGGCGTGCTGATCGCCGAAGGCATCTGGCCGAATTCCGCCCATCTCGACGGGGAGGGCATCAACGTCCTGACGGGCGCCGATCCCGTCGCGCCCTATGGCGGCGCGGCCTTCCACGACAACCATGTCTGGCTGCGCAAGGCCTGACGCCGAAGGGTATTTCATGTCCGCAGAAAAGCAGCCGTCCGTCCGTATCGTCGAGCAGCAGACGGTCTGGAAGCGCTTCATCCATTTGCGCACCCTCGTCCTCGAACAGACCCGCGCCGACGGCCGCGTCGAGTTCCTCGACCGCGAGGTCCACGACCACGGCGCGGCGGCGGCGATCCTTCTCGTCGATCCGGTGCGCAAGACGGTCGTGCTGGTGCGCCAGTTCCGCCCCGGCGCCTTCCTCGGCGGCCACCCGGACGGCTTCCTCCTCGAAATCCCCGCCGGCCTTCTCGACGACGATAGCCCGGAAGACGCCATCAGCCGCGAGGCGATGGAGGAGACAGGCTACGCCGTCAGCGACCTCCGCCACGTCTTCGACATGTATTCCAGCCCCGGCACGCTGACGGAGCACGTCTCCTGCTTCGCCGCCCATATCGATTCCGTCAAACGTGACGGCAAGGGCGGCGGCGTGGACGGCGAGGGCGAGGATATCGAGATCGTCGAAATGCCCATCGACGAGGCCTGCGCCCTGATCGCCACCGGCGGAATCGTCGATTCCAAGACGATCATGATGCTGCAATGGCTGATGTTGAACCGCGCGTTCTTCGAAGGCTGAGCAACCTCCCGAAAAAAATCGCCCGCGGATTCTCCCCGCCCTCTGCCGGCGGCGCATAATGCCGTCGTCCCGCCACGGATACACCGGAGCGCGTTGCCGGCGAGGCGGGACCGGTGCCCTTGCGTGTCTATGGTGACGCACGTCGCGCGGAGGGGCCCGGCAGAAAATGGTTTCCCTCCCGGTCATGGGGATCGGGGCGTGCCTGTGCGGCACACAAGTGGACCGGCGACTGGGCGGCAAACGCCGTCCTTTCGCACCGTCCCGGCCGATGGCCGGTGAGCGGCGGCCCTGGAGAAGGCGCCGGCCCATGCAGAGAGACCGCAATTGCCGGGAAAAGACACCGAACGGGGCGCCGGCAGGTGCCATTACCAAATCTTCCAACGAGGCAGCTCCGGCGCCCCGTCCGAACCCGCCATGCGGGGAGAGTGCAGGCAGGCCATGACCACGGGCGCGCGGCGCCGCGTGGATAAAGCCGCAGGAAGGAGTTTTATGGAAAAGCACGCGCAACCCGACGCGCCCGCTGGCGATACCGCCCACGAACTGCTCTGCCGCCTCGCGGCCGCCACAGTCTCCTGCCCGCGGCACTGGTGCCGGCTGCACCGTTGTCGAAGGGACGGCGTCTGCCGCGGCGCGCTGCGGCCGGTCGATGCGCAATCCCCGGCCTTGCTTCTGCCGCCCTGCATCGGTGATATCGATGCGCCGCCGATGGCGTCGTTTCGCGCGGCGTTCGGCTTCTGGGCGAGGGAATTGGCGCGACCGGGCGCAACGGCGCTCGATTCGGCAATGAAGCGGGCAGGGCGGGAGACGGGCGTTTCCGCCGAAGGGCCTGACCGTGCCGCCGCAACCGGCCGCTTTGGCGGGGCGGATGGCCGCAAGCCTTGACAAACGGCCGCCACCATGCGCTTTTCCGCGCGATTTTCTTGGGTAGCTGCGCCGGGACGTTCCCGCGCGGCCTGTCAGCATTTCAGGATACCACGATGCACCGTTACCGCAGCCACACCTGCGCCGCTCTCCGCAAGTCCGATGTCGGCCAGACCGTTCGTCTTTCCGGCTGGGTCCACCGCGTTCGAGATCATGGCGGCGTGCTCTTCATCGACCTGCGCGACCATTACGGCATCACGCAGGTCGTCGCCGATCCCGATTCCCCGGCCTTCAAGAAAGCCGAGACGGTGCGCGGCGAATGGGTGATCCGCATCGACGGCCTCGTCAAGGCGCGCACCGAGGATACGGTCAACAAGGGCATGCCGACCGGCGAGATCGAGCTTTACGCGCAGGAGATCGAGGTTCTCTCGGCGGCCAGGGAATTGCCGCTGCCGGTCTTCGGCGAGCCGGAATATCCGGAAGACGTGCGCCTCAAGTACCGCTTCATCGACCTGCGCCGCGAAACGCTGCACCGGAACATCGTCAAGCGCACGCAGATCATTTCCGCCATGCGCAAGGGCATGGGCGAGGCCGGCTTTGCCGAATACACGACTCCGATCCTCACGGCTTCCTCGCCGGAAGGCGCGCGCGACTTCCTCGTGCCGAGCCGCATTCATGAGGGCAAGTTCTTCGCCCTGCCGCAGGCTCCGCAGCAGTACAAGCAGCTCCTGATGGTCGCCGGCTTCGACCGCTACTTCCAGATCGCGCCGTGCTTCCGTGACGAAGACCCGCGCGCCGACCGCCTGCCGGGCGAATTCTACCAGCTCGACGTCGAGATGAGCTTCGTCACGCAGGAAGACGTCTGGCAGACGATGGAGCCGATGATGACGGCCGTCTTCGAGGAATTCGCCGAGGGCAAGCCCGTCACGAAGAACTGGCCGCGCATCCCCTACGACGAAGCGATCCGCAAATACGGCTCGGACAAGCCGGACCTGCGCAACCCCATCGTCATGCAGGCCGTCACCGAGCACTTCGCCGGCTCCGGCTTCAAGGTTTTCGCGAACATGATCGCGTCGAACCCGAAGGTCGAAGTCTGGGCGATCCCGGCCAAGACCGGCGGTAGCCGTGCCTTCTGCGACCGCATGAACGCCTGGGCGCAGTCGACCGGCCAGCCCGGCCTCGGCTATATCTTCTGGCGCAAGGAAGCCGACAAGCTGGAAGGTGCCGGCCCGCTCGCCAAGAACATCGGCGAGGAGCGCACGGAAGCCATCCGCACGCAGCTCGGCCTCGATGACGGCGACGCCTGCTTCTTCGTCGCCGGCGACCCGGCCAAGTTCTACAAGTTCGCCGGCGAAGCCCGCACCCGCGCCGGCGAGGAACTGAACCTCGTCGACCGCGACCGCTTCGAAATGTGCTGGATCGTCGACTTCCCGTTCTACGAATACAACGAAGACGAAAAGAAGATCGACTTCGCGCACAACCCCTTCTCGATGCCGCAGGGCGGCCTCGAGGCCTTCGACAGCAAGGATCCGCTGGAACTCAAGGCCTACCAGTACGACGCGGTCTGTAACGGCTTCGAGATCGCCTCGGGCTCGATCCGTAACCAGTCGCCGGAACTGATGGTCAAGGCCTTCGAGAAGGTCGGCCTCAGCCAAGCGGACGTGGAAGAGCGCTTCGGCGGCCTCTACCGCGCCTTCCAGTACGGCGCCCCGCCGCACGGCGGCTGCGCCTTCGGCATCGACCGTGTCGTCATGCTGCTTGTCGGCGCGAAGAATCTCCGCGAAATCTCGCTGTTCCCGATGAACCAGCAGGCGCAGGACCTCCTGATGAACGCCCCGTCGCCGGCAACGCCGACGCAGCTTCGGGAACTGGCGCTGCGCGTCGTTCCGTCCAAGAAGGACTGATATTCGGAAGGCGGGAAGGGCCTTGCCTTTCCCGCCACCCGGAACAGTCGGGCGCCGACGCCGTTCTCCTCCCGTCAACACAGGAGAACGAACATGCGCAACAGGCTTATCCTTGTCTCCGCGGCGGCCCTTCTGTCGCTGTCCGCCTCGGCCTATGCCCAGGACACGGTGATCGTGCAGGATCCGGTGACGACGGAATCGACCGTCGTCGTTCCGGGCGAAGTCCGCACCTATGTTCTGCAGCAGGACATTCCCTCGGTATCCTATGAAGGCGATATCCTGGTCGGGAAGGTCGTTCCCGAAAGCGTGGAAATCCACGCTATAGAGGGCCAGCCCGACTATGCCTACACCGTCGTCAACCAGCACCGCGTCATCGTGAACCCGCAGACGCGGACCGTCATCCAGATTCTGGAGTAATCCCCGAAAAGAAAAAGCCCGGAGCGATGCTCCGGGCTTTCCTGTTCGATGCCGTCGGACGGGCCTATTCGTTGGCCGTGACGGTGACGCCGAGGACCTGCGGGATGGTCTGCGGCGCGCCCATGGCGGCGCCCATGATCATCGGGAACGGCACCGGTTCCTTCGGCTCGGCGCTGATCTTCAGGCTCTTCGGGTCGTCGAGATAGGTGTTGACGGCAGCCGAGATCTGGTTCTGCAGGTCGGGCATGTTGAGCTGCGCGATCATGATCGGAACGAGACCCTTCAGGGACTGCGCCATCTGGTCGCCCGTCACACCCTGTTCGCTGCCGGCGTAGTCGAGCAGCTTCTTGGTGATGGACGCGTCGTCGAAGGAGATCGAGGCGCTGTTGAAGGTGAGCTGCTGGACGAGGCCCATCATGGCCATGCCCATGGCGGCGTTCGCCTCTTCCTTGTTCGCGTTGGCTTCCGCCGTCTTCATGGCTTCCTGCAGGTTCTTCAGGAAGTCCAGCGTGTAGCCGGAGAAGGCAAGCGTGATGTTGAGGCGGCCGACATCCTTGAAATCGAAGGCATATTCGTCGACGGCCAGCTTGCCGCTTGCCAGTTCCCAGCTCCCGGACATGGAGACCTTGCCATCCAGCGAGTGGATGCCGAGCTTGTCGAGCGCGTCCTTGGTCTTGGCGTCCTCGACACCCGTCAGGTCGGCCTTGAGGTCGGAGAGCGTGGCGTCGAATTCGAGGCCGGCATCGCCGTCCATGCGGTTGATATTGGCTTCCGCGCCGGACATGGAGAAGACTTCCTTGCCCTTGGCGGTGACGCTGACCGGGCCGGCCGTCGCCGATTCGTACATCAGCAGCGATTCCAGCGTGCCGGGAACGACCTTGCCGGGAACCGAGACGCCGTTGAGCGCGATGTCCTTGGCCGTGACGGTCGTCTCGTCCTCGGTGACGTTGACGTCCTCGAAGGAAACGGTCTCGATCTTGTAGCCGCCGTCGCCGTCTTCCTCGACGCCGGCCATCGTGACCGTGCCGAGCTTGATCGGGGTTTCATTGCCCGTAGCCTTCAGCTCGGCGCCTTCCAGCGTCACGGTGGAACCGTCGGCGGCAATGTTCGAAGAGCTGATGGATACGCCGCTGGTGGCATAGGTAGCATTCAGCTTGGCCAGCAGGTCCGCGCCATCGAGCGCGAAGGCGGGGCTTGCCAGGGAGGCGAGCGCTGCGCCGGCGAGGAGGGTGCGGAAATGGGAGGTGCGCATCATGGATAGGCTCTCTTTCTGGATTTCTTGGACGGCTGCCTTGCCGTTACCGCTCCTATACGGGCGGTGCCGCAAATATATTCATGCCGCCGGGACTTTCCATGGAATTCTCAAGCCTGGGGAAGGATTTCAAAGAAGCTTTACAAACTGCTATCCACAGCCCGGTTGCCCGGATTCCTTGCCGCGAATCGGCCGAAGGGATAGTCAAGACCCATGGGACAAAACACTTTGCCGCCGGATGGCGGAGACGACAACATCCTGCCGGTCGACCTCAAGGCGGCGCTGGAAGAGCGCTACCTTGCCTATGCGCTGTCGACCATCACCCAGCGCGCGCTGCCGGATGTGCGCGACGGCCTGAAGCCGGTCCATCGCCGCATCATCCACGCGATGAGCGAAATGGGCCTCAGGTCCAATTCCTCCTTCAAGAAATGCGCGCGTATCGTCGGCGACGTCATCGGTAAGTTCCACCCGCACGGCGACCAGTCGGTCTACGACGCACTGGTGCGCCTCGCGCAGGATTTCTCGCAGCGCTATCCCATCGTCGACGGGCAGGGCAATTTCGGCAATATCGACGGCGACAACGCCGCCGCCTACCGATACACCGAAGCGCGGATGACCGAGGTCGCGACGCTGCTTCTCGAGGGTATCGACCAGGACGCCGTCGACTTCCGCCCGACCTACAACGAGGAGGACGAGGAACCCATCGTCCTGCCGGGCGCCTTCCCGAATCTTCTCGCGAACGGGTCCTCCGGCATCGCCGTCGGCATGGCGACCTCCATTCCCTCGCACAATGTCCATGAACTGTGCGACGCGGCGCTGCATCTCATTCGCAATCCCGATGCGGATGTGGAGAAGCTGGTCGAGTTCGTGCAGGGCCCGGACCTGCCCACCGGCGGCATCATCATCGACAGCCGCGAAAGCATCATCGAGGCCTACAAGACGGGCCGCGGCGGTTTTCGCGTGCGCTCGAAATGGGAGACGGAAGACCTCGGTCGCGGCGGCTACCAGATCGTCGTCACCGAAATCCCCTACCAGGTGCAGAAGTCGCGCCTGATCGAGAAGATCGCCGAGCTGCTTCTCGCCCGCAAGCTTCCGCTGCTGGAGGATATCCGCGACGAATCGGCCGAGGACGTGCGTATCGTGCTGGTGCCGAAGAGCCGCACCGTCGATCCGACGATCCTGATGGAATCGCTCTTCAAGCTCTCCGAGCTCGAAAGCCGCATCCCGCTCAACATGAACGTGCTCTCGATGGGGCGCGTGCCGAAGGTCATGGGCCTCAAGGACGTGCTGGTCGAGTGGCTGGCCCACCGTCGCGAGGTGCTCCAGCGCCGTTCACGCCACCGCCTCGCCGCTATCGACCGGCGCCTCGAAATCCTCGGCGGCTACCTCGTCGCGTATCTCAATCTCGATGAGGTGATCCGCATCATCCGCGAGGAGGACGAGCCGAAGGTTTCCTTGATGGAGACCTTCTCGCTGACGGACGTGCAGGCCGAAGCGATCCTCAACATGCGCCTGCGCTCGCTGCGCAAGCTCGAGGAATTCGAGATCCGCACCGAATTCGACAACCTGTCGAAGGAGAAGGCGGAGATCGAGGCGCTGCTCGCCTCCGACGAGAAGCAATGGCAGACCGTCGCCTGGGAAATCGGCGAGGTCCGCAAGAAATTCGCCAAGGCGACCGAGCTCGGCCGCCGCCGCACCCAGTTCGCCAGCGCCCCGGAAGCCGATATCGAGGCGATCCAGCAGGCCATGATCGAGAAGGAGCCGGTCACGGTCGTCATCTCGGAGAAGGGCTGGATCCGCGCGCTGAAGGGCCATATCGCCGATACGTCCGGTCTCCAGTTCAAGGAAGGCGACGCGCTGAAGGTGGCCTTCCCGGCGCAGACGACGGACAAGGTGCTGATCATGACGACCGGCGGCAAGGTCTACACCCTCGGCGCCGACAAGCTGCCGGGTGGGCGCGGCCACGGCGAGCCGCTGCGCATCATGGTCGACATGGAGAACGACCAGGACGTGTTGACCGCCTTCGTGCACGATCCGGCGCGGAAGGTCATCGTCGCCTCGCAGGCGGGCAACGGCTTCGTCGTTGCGGAAACCGAGATGGTCGCCAATACCCGCAAGGGCAAGCAGGTAATGAATGTCGGCATGCCGGACGAGGCCAAGCTGGTCGTGCCGGTGCGCGGCGACCATGTCGCCGTCGTCGGTGAGAACCGCAAGATGCTGATCTTCCCGCTGGCGCAGCTGCCCGAAATGGCACGCGGCAAGGGCGTTCGCCTGCAGCGCTACAAGGACGGCGGCGTCTCCGACATCCGCTGCTTCGCCATCGAAGAGGGGCTTTCCTGGGACGACAGCGCCGGCCGCAACTTCGTGCGCACGAAGGAAGAGCTTGCCGAATGGCTCGCCGACCGCGCCACCGCCGGCCGCACGGTGCCGAAGGGCTTCCCGCGCAGCGGCAAGTTCAGCGGCTGATCACCCGGCGTAGGGGACGCTGACGTCGCGCAGGAAGCGCCTCAATGCTTCGCAAGTTCGCGAAGCACGCTCTCGTATTTTTCCATTATGATGCGAGCGGCCTTCAATTGCCGTTCGATATCTTCATCACTAGCCGGCGGTGGAGCGGTGCGTTTTTCTTCGCTTTGCGTCATCGCTTTCTGTCCGCGGCACTTGTACTTCCGGAAGTATAATACGTTTATCCCGCGAACGGAAACTCCGCCGCCGCGTCGCCTGTTTTGGCGCCCCGCGCCTTTGAGCGCATCTGCCAGAGCGAATGGGCGAGGAGGGCGAGGATGAGGATGGAGCCGCCGACGAGGGTGTGGGTGGTGGGCGTCTCGGCGAAGACGATCCAGACCCAGATGGGCGCGAGCACCGTTTCCATGAGATAGAACATGCCTACTTCAGGTGCGGGAAGGTAGCGCGGGCCCGTTGCGAGGCACCAGTAGGCGAGGGGCAACAGGACGAGGCCGTTGAGGAGGATATAGACGGGGTCCGCGACGACGAGGCCGCCTGCGGGCAGAAGGAACAGGCCGACGACGCCCGACGTGGCGGAGGCGATCAGCGGCACGAAGCCCATGCCGGCGCTGCTGCTGCGGCTGAGCGTCAGGGCGCATGCCAGCACCAGCGCGGAACAGGCGGCCATCGCGTCGCCAAAGAGATTGCCGCTGGCAAGGCCGTCATGCACGATGAGGATGACGCCGAAGACCATGGCCGCCATGGTCAGCAGCGTGGCGTTGCCCGGCCGCTCCCCGAGGAATATCCAGGAAAGGATAGCGGCAAACATCGATGTGAAGGCGAGGATGAACACGACATTTGCCGTCGTCGTATTGAAGACGGCGAGCATGAAGGTCAGCGAGTTGACGCCGTAGAAGAGGGTGACCAGCAGGCCCTTGCGGCCGGGCACGAGGGCGGTCTTCCGGCCAAGTACGACGTTCAGCCCCGCCCACAGGACGATGGCCATCAGGAAGACGGAAAGGTTGCGCAGCACCAGCAGGGACCAGAACTCGCCATGGGCCGAGCGGATCAGCGGGATGTCGAAGGAAAGCGCAAGGCCGCCGATGGCGGTGATGAGGAGGCCCTTGCGGTGCAGGGCGGGATCGTTGGCTGAGGGCACGGCAGGACCGAATTTGAAAAAAGTGCGTCCGGAGACGGCATCGCCACGCACCGGATGATGCGGTTAAAACAAAAGCGCGGGCATTTGCGCCGAACGGGAGGTCACCGGAAATGCTTCAGGGAGCGGCATCGTCTCCATCGTAGCGCTCCCAGCCGCGCGGCATCAGGTGCTCCTGCGGCAGAAACTTTGTTTTATAGTCCATCTTCCGCGATCCCTTCACCCAGTAGCCGAGATAGACGTGCGGCAGGCCGAGCGCCCTGGCGCGGCGGATATGGTCGAGGATCATGAAGGTGCCGAGCGAGCGGTGGGTCAGTTCCGGATTGTAGAAGGAATAGACCATGGAAAGGCCGTCGCCCATGCGGTCGGTCAGCGCCACGGCGAGGAGCTCGCCCTGCGGCCGTTCCTTGAGGCCGGCGCCTTCCTCGCGCAGGCGGTATTCGATGACCTTGGTGTGGACATGCGTGTCCTCCACCATCATCGCATAGTCGAGCACCGACATGTCCGACATGCCGCCCTTCTGGTGGCGGGCGTCGAGATAGTGGCGGAAGAGCGAATATTGCTCGCTGGAAGGCTCGGCCGGATATTCGCGCGAGACGATGTCGCCATTGGCGGCCAGCACCCGCCGCATGGTGCGGCGCGGCGCGAATTCGTTGACGAGGATGCGCACGGAAATGCAGGCGCGGCAGGATTCGCAGGCCGGGCGATAGGCGATGTTCTGCGAGCGGCGGAAGCCGCCCTGGGTGAGAAGATCGTTCAGCTCCGGCGCGCGCTCGCCCACGAGGTGGGTGAACACCTTTCTCTCCATCTCCTGCGGCAGGTAGGGGCAAGCCGCCGGGGCGGTGAGATAGAACTGCGGAGAGGATGTTGCCTGCGTGTTCATTTGCCGTGAAGCGACTCCGTCGCCGTGTGACACTTCTATGCCAATACCATGGCGTAGTTCGGAAAAAGGTCAACTGCCGCGCGGCCCTTCCCCCCTGCAATCGCCATGGGGAAAGCCGTTGCGGATGATGGGGCCTGCAGCTCGGGTCGAGCCGGGTCGCTCAGTAACGGTCGCGGCGGACCATCACGGTGCCGAGCAGCAGGTCGTGCAGCAGGCGGCCGCGGTCGGTGAAGAGGCCGACGAGCACGATGAACGGCGTCAGCAGCGCATTGCCGATCCAGAACAGCACGAGATGGACGACCGCCGTCAGGAAGTCGACCGGCCGGCCGTCGACGCGCGCGAGTGCGAGGCCCATGACGTTCATGCCGGCGCTCGCCTGGCTCGGGCCGCCCATCGTCAGGCCGAAATAGAGCATGGCGACGATGACGAAGAGTGAGGGATAAAGGAAGAAGCCGAGGCCGAAGGTCAGGATGCCGAGGAAGAAAACCACGACGGCGGCCGGAATCCAGAGGAGCGCGATGATCGCATAGTCGATCAGGAACGCGAACACCCGGCGCGACAGCACGCCACGATAGGCCTGCCAGTCCGTCGTCGGAACCCGCGTCTCGTTGAAATCAGCGCTCATCTGCCTGTCTCCCGAATGGAACATGCCCTTCATATGGGGATGCTTACGGGGAAAACAACGGGAAAGCGGTGCTGCCTCATCCCGCTGCCGCAACCTTCTCGCCGCAGGCCGGAAGAAGGCGCAAGGGGCGGACCTTTCCGGTCGGGAAAGCCGGTGGTTGGAAAGAGGCCTTGCATCCTTTCCTTCGCCCCGCTTGCCGGAAGAAGGTGCCGGCAGGCGGGTGAGGGGCAGGCTTCAACAGCCGCGCGAAAGATGCCGCGCCACGTCCATCGCGAAATAGGTGAGGATGCCGTCGCAGCCGGCACGCTTGAAGGCGAGCAGGGTTTCGAGCATGACGCGCTCGCCGTCGATCCAGCCGTTCAGCGCCGCGGCCTTGATCTGGCTGTACTCGCCCGAGACCTGGTAGGCGAAGACCGGCAGGCCGAACGCCTCCTTCATGCGCCAGCAGATGTCGAGATAGGGCAGGCCCGGCTTGACCATCATCATGTCCGCGCCTTCCTCGACGTCGAGCGCGGCGTCGCGCATCGCCTCGGTGCCGTTGGCGGGGTCGATGTAATAGGTCTTCTTGTCGCCCTTCAGCAGGCCGCCGGTGCCGATGGCGTCGCGGTAGGGGCCGTAGAAGGCCGAGGCGAACTTCGTCGCATAGGCCATGATGCCGACATTCTGGTGGCCCGCCGCGTCGAGCGCGCGGCGGATCGCGCCGATGCGCCCGTCCATCATCTCGGACGGCGCGATGATGTCGGAGCCGGCATCGGCCTGGATCACGGCGGCCCGCGCGACCAACTCGACCGTCTCGTCGTTGACGATCACGTCGCCGCGCAGCACGCCGTCATGGCCGTGGCTGGTGAAGGGATCGAGCGCGACGTCGGTGATGACGCCGATATTCGGCACGGCCTTCTTGATGGCCCGCGTCGCCTCGTTGATGAGGTTGTCGGCCGCAAGGCTGTGCGAGCCCGTCTCGTCGCGCAGGTTCATGTCGATGTTGGGGAAGGTGGCGATGGCGGGGATGCCGAGGTCGGCGGCTTCCCTGGCGGCTTCCACGAGCCTGTCGACGCTCATGCGGTTGACGCCGGGCATCGCCGCGACGGGATCCACGACATTCGTGCCCGGCACCACGAAGACCGGCCAGATGAGATCGTCCACCGTCAGGCGATTCTCCTGCACGAGCCGGCGGGTCCAGTCGGCCTTCCGGTTCCGCCGCATGCGGCGGTGGCCGGTGATTTCGTCGACGATGTTCCTGCTGCCGGTCATGATGTCATTTCCTTGCTGGTCCGTTTGGCGCGTCTTATCACGCCGTCCGCGTCAATCAAATCGCAAGCGGGGAGGGGAGCATGCGGCATATGGCCGTGCATGACGCGTTTTGCAGGCTTTATGCCGGCGGTGCTTGCCCTTACTGTCCGCTCCATGGTTGCTGATTCTGCCAAGGGCCCAAGACCGAGCCTGACCGAGACGCTGTTCGCGCTGTTCCTGCGGCTGGTGGCGGTGGCCTCGCTGTGGTTCGCGCTGCAATACTGGGCCATGCTGACGGGCTTCTCCCTCGACGGGAAAGGGCGGTTCGATCTGCTGCCGCCGGCCTGGAAGGCCGCCTCGACGGCGCTTGCCGTGCTCTTCCCCGTCGCGGCCGTCGGCCTCTGGCTGCTCGTCTCCTGGGGGCCTGTGATCTGGCTGATCGCCGCGGCGACGGAGATCACCATGCACGAGGTCTATCCCTCCATCTTCGGCATCAACCGGCTGCTGGTCATCATGCATGTCGCGGTGGCCGTCATGTTCCTGCTTTTCCGCGCCGCGCTCTTCATCCAGCGCCGCCGCCAGGCCCGCACGGTAAGAACTGATTCACCCTGAGACAGGGTCGCTTTCCGGTAAGGCGCTGTTAAGGCTGCGGTTTAAGTAGAATTTTAGATGCATTCGCTAGGTTCTCACTCAAGGCGGGAAAACAAACCACACCGCCAAACAAAACAGTGAGGCAGAGAACCATGAACACCAAGATGAAGCCGCAGCAGGCCCCGGTCGTCGATCCGCAGGAAGATGCGATCCGCAACCTCTATCTGGAATCCCTTCACCTCGTCGAGCGCCTGCACCGTCGCCTGCTCGATGTCATCAAGGACGAATTCGACCGCGCCGGTCGCTCCGACGTCAACGCCGTCCAGGCGCTGCTCCTCTTCAATATCGGCAATTCCGAGCTGACCGCCGGCGAGCTGCGCTCGCGTGGCTACTATCTCGGCTCGAACGTCTCCTATAACGTCAAGAAGCTGGTCGATCTCGGCTTCATCAACCACCAGCGCTCGCGCATCGACCGCCGCTCGGTCCGCATCAGCCTGACGGAAACCGGCCAGGAAGTCGCCGAGACCGTCGCCAAGCTCTATGAGCGCCATATCGGCTCGATCCAGAAGGTCGGCGGCATCGGCGAAAGCGAATTCAATCAGATGAACAAGCTGCTCCAGCGCCTCGACCGCTTCTGGAACGACTCGATCCTCTATCGCCTGTAATCCCCGGGCGTTCTTTCCGACCTCCTCCGAAAGCCGGCCGCGTTCCCTGCGCGTCCGGCTTTTCACGTTTTCGTTTGCCGTCGGCCCGCGGCCCCCGAGACACGAATTGGCCATATTGCTGTGACACCCGGACGACGGGCTCAGGTATGCGCGGACGGCAGGGCCGGTTTGCGTTTGTTAACCCTGTTCGTGGTAGCTGCATCGGGTATGGACCCTTCGGTCCCCCGTGCCGCGTGCACCTCGCCGCTCGATGTGGCGTCTCAGGAGATGGTAGGATAGATGTCTCGCAAAACCGGATTTGATGTGTTCTCGCGCCGCGCATTCCTGCGTTCGGCCGCAACCTTCGGCGCAGCCGCCCTTGCGGCGCCCGCGTTTGCCCAGTCGGCGATGGACGACGTTCTGGATGCATCGCGCCGCGGCAACTGGGACGACCAGTTCGACGCCAAGGCCTCGCGCAGCGCCGACGCCGTCGCCTCGAACAATCCTATCCTCGGCCCCGGCGCCGTGCCGAACATCCAGCAGGCGATCGCCGATTACCAGCAGATCGTATCCGCCGGCGGCTGGCCGGAAGTCTCCTCGTCCCAGAAGCTGCAGCTCGGCGTGGTCGATCCCGGCGTCCAGACCCTGCGCCAGCGCCTGATGATCTCCGGCGACCTGCCGCGCGAGGCGGGCATCTCCAACGCCTTCGATTCCTATGTCGACGGCGCGGTGAAGCGCTTCCAGGCCCGCCACGGCCTGCCGCAGGACGGCGTGCTCGGCGAGTTCTCGCTGAAGGCCATGAACGTGCCGGCGACCACGCGCCTCAACCAGCTCAACACCAACCTCGTGCGCCTGCAGACCATGTCCGGCGATCTCGGCCAGCGCTACGTGATGGTGAACATTCCGGCCGCCTCCGTCGAGGCGGTGGAGGACGGGCGCGTCGTCCTGCGCCACGTCGCCGTCGTCGGCCGCGCCAGCCGCCCGACGCATATCCTCAATTCGAAGATCTACGACGTCACCCTCAATCCCTATTGGACCGCGCCGCGCTCGATCGTCGAGAAGGACATCGTGCCGCTGATGCGCAAGGATCCGACTTATCTCAAGCGCAACAACATCCGCCTGATCGACGGCAGCGGCCGCGAGGTCGCGCCGGAGACCGTGGACTGGTTCGCCGACAAGGCGCCGAACCTGATGTTCCGTCAGGATCCGGGCAAGATCAACGCCATGGCGTCGACCAAGATCAACTTCCACAACACCAACAACGAATACATGCACGACACGCCCCAGCAGGGCCTGTTCAACAAGCTGATGCGCTTCGAATCGTCCGGCTGCGTGCGCGTGCAGAACGTTCGCGACCTCATCACCTGGCTGCTGCGCGACACGCCCGGCTGGTCGCGCCAGCAGATCGAGAAGGTCATCAACGATCGCGTCAACACGCCGATCAAGCTGGCCATCGAGGTTCCGGTCTACTTCGTCTACATCACCGCCTGGTCGGCCCGCGACCGCGTCGTGCAGTTCCGCGACGACATCTACCAGATGGACGGCGCCACCGAACTCGCCCTCCAGACCGGCTACGGCATGGAAAAGCCGGCCGGCTCCCCGGACGACGACCTGCTGCCGCAATAAGGCTATTTGTCTGACTTTTCGAAGGCCCCGCTTTCCTTTGGAACGCGGGGCCTTTTACCTTCCGGCTTTCTGCCGTCTGTCGTTTTTATCCCATAAGACGCGCGGAAATGGCGCAAACCGTGGAGCGGATATTGCCCTTGCCATGCGAGGACGTTAAACACCGTGCCACCCACCCTTAAGGAGCCTCGAGGATGAGCCAGTCTTCCGCCACCGACGTTTTCTTCACGCGTTCCCTTGCCGATACCGATCCGGAGATCTTCGGCTCCATCCAGAAGGAACTCGGTCGCCAGCGCCATGAGATCGAGCTGATCGCCTCGGAGAACATCGTCTCGCGCGCCGTGCTCGAAGCCCAGGGCTCGATCATGACGAACAAGTATGCCGAAGGCTATCCGGGCAAGCGCTACTACGGCGGCTGCCAGTTCGTCGATATCGCCGAAGAACTCGCCATCGAGCGCGCCAAGAAGCTGTTCGGCGTCAACTTCGCCAACGTTCAGCCGAATTCCGGCTCGCAGATGAACCAGGCCGTCTTCCTCGCGCTGCTCCAGCCGGGCGACACCTTCATGGGCCTCGATCTCAATTCGGGCGGCCACCTGACGCACGGCTCGCCGGTCAACATGTCCGGCAAGTGGTTCAACGTCGTGTCCTACGGCGTGCGTGAGGGCGACAACCTGCTCGACATGGACGACGTCGCCGAGAAGGCCCGCAAGAACAAGCCGAAGCTCATCATCGCCGGCGGCACCGCTTACTCCCGCATCTGGGACTGGAAGCGCTTCCGTGAGATCGCCGATGAAGTCGGCGCGTATCTCATGGTCGACATGGCGCACATCGCAGGCCTCGTCGCCGGTGGCCAGCACCCGTCGCCGTTCCCGCATTGCCACGTCGCGACCACCACCACGCACAAGTCGCTCCGCGGCCCGCGCGGCGGCGTCGTGCTGACGAACGACGAGGACATCGCCAAGAAGATCAACTCGGCCGTCTTCCCGGGCCTGCAGGGCGGCCCGCTCATGCACATCATCGCCGCCAAGGCCGTCGCCTTCGGCGAGGCGCTGCAGCCGGAATTCAAGGAATATGCCGCGCAGGTCGTCAAGAATGCCAAGACGCTCGCCGAGACGCTGAAGGCCGGCGGCCTCGACATCGTTTCGGGCGGCACGGACAACCACCTGATGCTCGTCGACCTTCGCAAGAAGAACGCGACCGGCAAGCGGGCGGAAGCGGCTCTCGGCCGCGCCTATGTCACCTGCAACAAGAACGGCATCCCGTTCGACCCCGAAAAGCCCTTCGTCACCTCGGGCGTCCGCCTCGGCACGCCGGCCGGCACGACCCGCGGCTTCAAGGAAGCCGAGTTCAAGGAAATCGGCAACCTGATCGTCGAGGTTCTCGACGGCCTCAAGGTCGCCAATTCCGACGAGGGCAATGCGGGTGTCGAAGCCGCCGTTCGGGAGAAGGTCGTCGCGCTGACGGGCCGCTTCCCGATGTACCCCTACATGTAAGCAGGATCAGGGAATGCGCTGCCCCTATTGCGGTTCGGAAGATACGCAGGTGAAGGACTCCCGTCCCGCAGAGGACGGGGCCGCCATTCGCCGCCGGCGCATCTGCCCGGATTGCGGCGGTCGGTTCACGACCTTCGAGCGGGTGCAGCTGCGGGACCTGATGGTCGTCAAGAAGACGGGTCGCAAGGCCCCCTTCGACCGCGACAAGCTGTTGAAATCCTTCGAGATCGCGCTTCGCAAGCGGCCCGTCGACCGGGATCGCATCGAACGCGCGGTCTCGGGTATCGTCCGCCGGCTCGAAAGTTCCGGCGAGACGGAAATCGCCTCGGAAGAAATCGGTCTCCAGGTGCTGGAGGCGCTGAAGGCGCTCGATGACGTCGGCTTCGTGCGCTACGCTTCGGTCTACCGCGACTTCTCCCATGTCGACGACTTCGAGAAGATCCTCGCCGAAGTCGCCGCCAAGATCGCCCGGGATCCGGGCGCTGACGGCTAGATGTCTTCCCAGGCGGAAGATAAACGTTTCATGGCGGCGGCGATCCGCCTCTGCCGCCGCAACCTCGGCCTGACCTCTACCAATCCCTCCGTCGCCTGCCTGATCGTCAGGGATGGCGTGGTCGTCGGTTCGGCCGTCACCGCGCCGGGCGGCAGGCCCCATGCGGAAACGCAGGCGCTTTCCGAGGCGGGCGCGGCGGCGCGCGGCGCGACGGCCTATGTCACCCTCGAGCCCTGCTCCCACCACGGCAAGACGCCGCCGTGCTCCGAGGCGCTGATCGCCGCCGGAATCGCCCGCGTCGTCGTGTCGGTGACGGACCCGGACGAGCGCGTCGCGGGCAGGGGACTTGCCATGCTGCGCGATGCCGGCATCGCGGTGGAGACCGGCGTCCTGGAGGACGCGGGCCGGGAGGCCCTTGCCGCCTACCTGAATCGGCAGACGAAAAAGCAGCCCTATGTGACTCTGAAACTTGCCGTTTCGGCCGACGGCATGCTCGGCCGGCTGGGCGAAGGGCAGGTGGCGATCACCGGCCCGGTGTCGCGCGGTCAGGTGCATGTGCTGCGCGCCGAGACGGATGCGATCCTTATCGGCATCGGCACGGCGCTCGCCGACGATCCAGAGCTCACTTGCCGCCTGCCGGGTCTTGAGGCCCGCTCGCCGGTGCGCATCGTGCTCGATCCGCGGCTGGAACTGCCGCCGGCCTCGAGGCTGGCGCAGACGGCGCAAACGGTACCGGTCATCGCCGTGACGGAAAGGGACCGCAGGGACGATCCTGCGTTCCTTGCGCGCCAGGCGGCGCTGGAGGCGCTCGGCGTCGAGGTGCTGATCTGTGATCCGCGCAAGCTCGATGCCCTGTTGACGGCGCTGGCGACGCGCGGCATCTCCTCGCTGCTGGTGGAAGGCGGCGCGCGCACGGCCACGTCCTTCCTCGATGCCGGCCTCGTCGACCGCATCCTGCTCTTTACCGGCCCCGATGCCATTGGCAAGGGCGGGGTCGCATCCCCATTTGTGTCCGGGCGGATGCCGGATGGCTTCTCGCTTCGCCACACGGCGCGCTACGGCGCGGATGTCCTGCAAGAATACGAAAGAGACGATTGATGTTTACCGGCATTGTCACGGATATCGGAACGGTCGAGAAGATCGAGCCCATGAACGAGGGCGTCCGCCTGCGCGTGCGCACGAGCTACGACCCCGCCACCATCGACATGGGCGCCTCCATCGCCCATTCCGGCACCTGCCTCACGGTGACCGCACTGCCGGAGGAAGGCGCGAATGCCCGCTGGTTCGAGGTCGAGGCCTGGGAAGAGGCGCTGCGGCTGACGACCATCGGCTCCTGGACGGCCGGAACGCGCATCAACCTCGAACGCTCCCTGAAGATCGGCGACGAACTCGGCGGCCACATCGTCTCCGGCCATGTCGACGGCAAGGCCGAAATCCTCTCCGTCGAGGCGGAGGGCGACGCCACCCGCTTCCGCATCCGCGCGCCCGAAGGGCTGGAACGCTTCGTCGCCCCGAAGGGCTCCGTCGCGCTCGACGGCACCTCGCTCACCGTCAATGCGGTCGACGGCGCGGTCTTCGACGTGCTCCTCATCCGCCACACGCTGGAGGTCACCACCTGGGGCGAGCGCAAGGCCGGCGACTTCGTCAATTTCGAGGTCGATACCATGGCGCGCTACGCCGCGCGGCTCGCGGAATTCCCTGCGCCGAAGGCGTAGGAGAGAAACTTCCGAAGCAGGCGCATGGGGCTCGTCCCCGCCGGTAAAAGGCCGGCGGACGGGCAACAAGGTTTGCCTCCGGTTGTATCCGGGCGTGACGATGGCGTTACAATCTCCAGGTTCGTTGCGAAACGGCACAGGAATTCGCCGGCGAGCCTTCCCCGAGGTAACGATATCGATACCTCTGCCCTCCTAGGGTGTGGCATCGGACCTGGGGACGCTCGTGCATGACGCCGGACTATAACACTCTCCTCCTGGCTATCGGGCTTGCAGGCTTCTGCCTTTCCGCCACCCTGTTCGCCACCTGGATGTCCGCCCGTGTGGAGCGCTTCCTCCTCTCCTGGTCCGTCGGCATCGGCTGCATCGTTCCGGCCGTCGTCGTCTACAGCATCTATGTCGGCAATCCCGATTTCCGGATCGGGTGCCTTGCCTTTGCGCTCCAGTTCCTCGGCTTCGCCTTCATCTACGGCGCGGCCTACCGTTTCCGCACGGGCCGGCGCGGGCGCGGCCGCATCGTCGTCGCTTTCCTGGTGAGCTCTGCCATCGCGCTGCCCTGGCTGGTGGCCGGCTATGACGGCGCGGGCTTCGTCGCGCTCAACCTGTTGATCGCCGTCGCCCTCGTCGCGACCGCCGGCGAATATTGGTACGGCCGGGTCGAGGCGCCGCTGCCGCTCACCGGCATGGTCATCCTCTACCTGCTGACGGCGCTGTCCTTCGTTCTCTGCGCCGGCGTGCTCATTCACGATGGCCGCATGGTGCTCGGCCATGCGCCCGACAACTGGGCGGAAAACCTCAATCTCGTCGTGGCGATCATGGGCATCAGCGGCATCGGCGCCATGTCGCTGGCGCTCAACCAATGGCGCGTCGCCCGCAATCACCAGCACGCCGCCAATACGGATGCGCTGACGGGCCTTCTCAACCGCCGTGCGCTCTTCGACCGTTACGGCGAGGAGGCGGTCGGCGCGCACCGGGCGGCCATCGCCTTCGACCTCGACAGCTTCAAATCGGTCAACGACCGCCACGGCCATGCGGCCGGCGATGCGGTGCTGAAGGCCTTCGCCGCGGTCCTGCGCGAGGCCTGCGGCGCGACGGCCTGTGTCGCCCGCCTGGGCGGGGAGGAGTTCGTCGTAGTGCTGGACCGCACCCTGCCGCACCGGGCGCAGCACATCGCCGAACGCATCCGCGCCGATTTCGCCGCCAAGCTGATCCCCATCGGCGGCCGCTCCATAAGCTGCACCGTGAGCGCCGGCATCGCCTTCGGAAACGCGGAATCCGTAAGCTTCGATTCCCTCCTCAGCAATGCCGACAAGGCGCTCTACGAGGCCAAGCGAGCCGGCCGCAATCGCGTGTCGCTCGTCGCCTGATCTCAGGCGCCGGGCTTGTCTTCCCGGTAGTCGACGGTTCCGTCCCCGAAGGGCGGGACCTGCGGGGAGGGCGGAAAACGCCGCAGGGGGCGGAAAACGCTTGCCAAGCCCCGTCCGTCGTGGTTTGACCGCCGCTTCTGCCCGCAATTGCGTGGCCTGCTTCCAATTTTCAGGTGATTCATGGCCAACACCGATAAACCCCATCTCCTCATCGTCGAGGCCCGCTTCTACGACGACATGGCCGATGCGATGCTCGACGGCGCCAAGCACGCGCTAGACGCGGCCGGCGCGACCTACGACATCGTGACCGTCATGGGCGCGCTCGAAATCCCGGCCGCCATCTCCATGGCGCTCGACGGCATGGAAAATGCCGGCACCTGGTATGACGGCTTCGTCGCGCTCGGCATGGTCATCCGTGGCGAGACCTACCATTTCGACATCGTTGCCAACGAATCGAGCCGCGCGCTGATGGACCTCTCCGTCAGCGAGGCCCTTCCCATCGGCAACGGCATCCTGACGGTCGAGAACGACGAGCAGGGCTGGGCGCGCGCCCGCCGCTCGGAAGGCGACAAGGGCGGCTTTGCGGCCCGCGCGGCGCTGACCATGATCGAGCTGAAGAAGAAACTGGGCGGCGAACAGTGACGACCGAGAAGAACCAGCAGCCGGTGAAGCCGGCCAACCAGCGCGGCGCGGCGCGCCTCGCCGCCGTGCAGGCGCTCTACCAGATGGATATCGGCGGCACCGGCGTGCTGGAGATCGTCGCCGAATACGAGGCGCACCGCCTCGGCCAGGAACTCGACGGCGACACCTATCTGAAGGCGGATCCCTCCTGGTTCCGCTCCATCGTCTCGGGCGTCGTGCGCGACCAGCGCCAGCTCGATCCGCTGATCGGCGCGGCGCTGCAGGACGACTGGGCGCTGTCCCGCCTCGATTCGACCGTCCGCGCCATCCTGCGTGCCGGCACCTTCGAGCTGCGCGAGCGCAAGGACGTGCCGGTCGCCGTGATCGTCACGGAATATGTCGAGATCGCCAAGGCGTTCTTCGAGGACGAGGAACCGAAGCTGGTGAACGCGGTTCTCGACCGTATCGCCCGGCAGGTTCGCACGGATACACGCAAGTAAACGGCAGGCACGATGAGCGTCGGTACGGTCGAAGGTCTTGAACGGGAACTGTCGGCCGCGCGCCGCAACGTCTTCCTGCTGATGTTCGCGCAGGCGCTGCTCGCCTCGTCCGGCCCCATCGTCTTCTCCGTCGGCGGCCTTGCCGGCTACAACCTGCTCGGCGCGGACAAGTCGCTGGCGACCGCCCCGCTCACCGGCTTCAATATCGGCGTGGCGCTCGGCGCCGTGCTCGTCGCCATCGCCGCGCGCCTGCTCGGGCGCGCCCATGGCTTCGTCGTCGGCGCGCTGGTCGGGGCGAGCGGCGGGCTGATCGCGGCCATCGCGCTCTTCCGCGGCGATTTCTGGCTCTTCGCCCTCGGCTTCATGCTCGTCGGCATTTCCAGCGGCTTCGCGCAGAAGATCCGCTTCGCCGCGGCCGATGCTTCGCCCTCGTTCTACAAGCCGCGCGCCATTTCCTGGATCCTCGCCGGCGGCGTCATCTCGGCAATCCTCGGCCCGCAGGTCGTCATCCTCACCAAGGACCTGTTCGAACCCGTGCTCTTCGCCGGTGCCTTCGTGGCGCTCGCGCCGCTCTGCGGCCTTGCCATCGTCCTGTTCTTCCTGCTGCGCCTGCCCGACCACAAGGCGGCGGGCGTCGCCAGCGGCGCGCCGGTGCGGCCGCTGCGCGAGATCGTGCTGACCCAGCGCTTCCTGACGGGCATGGTCTGCGGCATTTCCTCCTATGCGCTGATGACCTTCATGATGACCGGCGCGCCGCTCGCCATGGTCATCGGCTGCGGCTTCTCGCCGGAAATGGCGACGCTCGGCATCCAGTGGCATGTGCTCGCCATGTTCGGGCCGAGCTTCTTCACCGGCATGCTGATCCAGCGCTTCGGCACGGAGAAGGTGGTCGCCGCCGGCCTGATCATCCTCATGGCCTGCGCCGCCGTCGCGCATACGGGCATCGCGCTGTGGAATTTCTGGGGCGCGCTCATCCTGCTCGGCATCGGCTGGAACTTCGGCTTCATCGGCGCCACCGCCATCGTCGCCTCCAGCTATCGCCCGCACGAGGCCGACAAGGTGCAAGGTTTCCACGACATCATCCTCTTCGGGGCCGTGGCGCTCGCCTCCTTCTCCTCCGGCAAGGTGTTCAACACCTATGGCTGGCAGACGATCAACCTGATGTTCTGGCCCATCGCCGGCGTCAGCCTCGTTCTGGTGCTGCTCCTGCTTTTGCGCACGCGCCGCGCGGCCGTCTAATCGGTTCGCATCGGGCCGCCTCGAAAAATCCGTTTTTTAGAAGCGCTTGCCGCAGTGCGGCGACTTGACGCAACCGATTCGCAAACGCACTCTGGCCGCGCGTCGGCTCCCGGCTTGTGAGGAGGCAAGGGGGAGCGGGCGCTTTTCGGCTGCGGGGAGAGGACCCCGGAGCCTCCAAGGAGGACAGAGCGAAATGACCATATTGTTTGGCGTTATCGCATGCGGGTTGCTTTCGGTGGTCTATGCCATCTGGGCGACACAGTCGGTGCTTGCCGCCGACCAGGGGAATGCCCGCATGCAGGAAATTGCAGGCTATATCCGGGAAGGGGCGCAGGCCTATCTGACCCGGCAGTACAAGACCATTGCCATCGTCGGGGTCGTCGTCTTCATCGGCGCCTGGCTTCTCTTGTCCGCGACGGCCGCCATCGGGTTCCTGATCGGCGCCGTGCTTTCGGGCGTTGCCGGCTTCATCGGCATGCATGTCTCCGTCCGCGCCAATGTGCGCACGGCGCAGGCCGCGTCCGTCAGCCTGTCCTCCGGTCTCGACATCGCCTTCAAGTCCGGCGCGATCACCGGCATGCTGGTGGCGGGTCTCGCGCTTCTCGGCGTCTCCATCTACTACTGGATCCTGACCGGCGTCCTCGGCCAGGAGCCGGCCTCGCGCGAGGTCATCGACGCGCTCGTCGCGCTCGGCTTCGGCGCCTCGCTGATCTCGATCTTCGCCCGCCTCGGCGGCGGCATCTTCACCAAGGGCGCCGACGTCGGCGGCGACCTCGTCGGCAAGGTCGAGGCCGGCATTCCCGAGGACGATCCGCGCAACCCGGCCACCATCGCCGACAACGTCGGCGACAACGTGGGCGACTGCGCCGGCATGGCGGCCGACCTCTTCGAGACCTATGCGGTGACCGTCGTCGCCACCATGGTCCTCGCGGCGATCTTCTTTGCCGGCACGCCGATCCTGGCGAGCGCCATGACCTACCCGCTCGCCATCTGCGGCGCGTGCATCATCACCTCCATCGTCGGCTCGTTCTTCGTCAAGCTCGGTTCGAACGGCTCGATCATGGGCGCTCTCTACAAGGGGCTCATCGTGACGGGCGTGCTGTCGATCCTCGGCCTCGGCGCGGCGACCTCGCTGACCATCGGCTGGGGCAGCATAGGCACCGTGGCGGGCAAGGAGATCACCGGCACGAACCTCTTCATCTGCGGCCTGCTGGGCCTGCTGGTGACGGCGCTCATCGTGGTGATCACGGAATACTATACCGGCACCAACAAGCGCCCGGTGAACTCCATCGCCCAGGCGTCCGTCACCGGTCATGGGACGAACGTCATCCAGGGCCTCGCCGTCTCGCTGGAATCGACGGCGCTGCCGGCCATCGTCATCGTCGGCGGCATCATCGCCACCTACCAGCTCGCCGGCCTGTTCGGCACCGGCATCGCCGTCACCGGCATGCTCGGCATCGCCGGCATGATCGTGGCGCTCGACGCCTTCGGCCCGGTCACGGACAATGCCGGCGGCATCGCCGAGATGTCCCATCTGCCGCCGGAAGTGCGCAAGTCCACCGATGCACTCGACGCCGTCGGCAACACGACCAAGGCCGTCACCAAGGGCTACGCCATCGGCTCGGCCGGCCTCGGGGCGCTGGTGCTCTTCGCCGCCTACTCCAACGACCTCGCCTATTTCGCGGCGAACGGCGACAAGTATCCGTATTTCGCGGATATCGGCACGATTTCGTTCGACCTCTCCAACCCCTATGTGGTGGCTGGTCTTATCTTCGGCGGCCTCATTCCTTACCTCTTCGGCGGCATCGCGATGACCGCCGTCGGCCGGGCAGGGGGCGCCGTGGTCGAGGAGGTGCGCCGGCAGTTCCGCGAGAAGCCGGGCATCATGGAAGGCAAGGACAAGCCGGACTATGGCCGCGCCGTCGACATGCTGACCAAGGCGGCGATCCGCGAGATGATCATCCCCTCGCTGCTGCCGGTTCTGGCGCCGCTCGTCGTCTATTTCGGCGTGCTGCTCATCTCCGGCTCGAAGGCCTCGGCCTTCGCGGCGCTCGGCGCCTCGCTGCTCGGCGTCATCGTCAACGGCCTCTTCGTGGCGATCTCCATGACCTCCGGCGGCGGCGCATGGGACAATGCCAAGAAGAGCTTCGAGGACGGCTTCGTCGACAAGGACGGCAACCGTCACCTCAAGGGCTCGGAAGCCCACAAGGCCTCCGTCACCGGCGACACGGTCGGCGATCCCTACAAGGACACGGCCGGCCCGGCGGTGAACCCGGCGATCAAGATCACCAATATCGTGGCCCTGCTGCTGCTCGCCGTTCTCGCCTGACCCTGGCGATACCCAAACGAAAACCCGCGGGGAGCGATCCCCGCGGGTTTTTCAATTCCATCTTCCCGGATGAGCGTCAGTTGTTGCTCATCAGGTTCCGCATGATGTTGCCGGGATTGGCGCCGCCGCGCAGCAGCTGGCCGAGGAAGGTCGTTTCGGCGCCGCCCGTCGGCGTGACGCGGGCGATCATGTCGAAGACCTTGCCGTCCTGCAGCGTGTAATGCGCGAGGCGCTCCACATTGCCGTCCTTGTTGAAATAGACGGCCAGCACGCTCTGCTCGATGAGCTTCGGCTTCATGAAGGCGACGGGGCGTTTGCGCTTCTGCGAGATGTAGTAGAAGACCTCGTTGTCGAAGGTCGCGGTCGCCGACGGCGTGCCGAGCGAAAGCAGCACCTGCTCGCGCGAGGAGCCGACGGGCGCCAGCGCCAGCGTTTCCTGGTCGACGACATAGCCCTGGTAGAGGACTTCGCTGGGGCCCTGGCAGGCCGTCAGGACGGATGCGGAGAGGGTGACGGCAATGGCGGCGTTACGCAACAGCTTCATATTCGCAGAATCTCTCTTCACAACATCCCCGGGACGATGATGGCCGCGCAGCCATTGCAATTCATGCCTGCTTCGGTAAACCAGCTTCGACCGTCATGCAACATGACTTGCGACGGCTCCATGGTTTGAATCGGGCAAAACTAGGCTTTATGATGATTTTCGGCCTGTTCGGCAAAAAAAACGGCAACCGGCGCATCGTCGAAAAGCAGTATGCGACCCTGACAAAGGCGGCGCGCCATCCCTGTCTCTATGAGAGACTTGACGTTCCCGACACGGTCATGGGGCGTTTCGAGATGCTCTCGGCCATGCTGATCCTTTACTTCCGGCGCACGCGCGCAAGCGCCACGTCGGGGCAGGAGATCGCCCAGGAGATCGTCGACGCCTTCTTCGAGGATGTCGATCATTCGATTCGCGAGCTCGGCGTCGGCGATGTCGGCGTGCCGAAGCGCATGAAGAAATTCGCCGGCATGTTCTACGGCCGGCTGGAATCCTATGCCGCCGCGCTCGATGCCGGCGACCGCGCCGCGCTTGCCGAAGCGCTCCGCCGGAACATCCATCCGGCGGCGGGCCTTGAGGCTCCCTCAATGGAGGGACTGGCGGATTATCTCGTCGCCGTCGAGACGGCGATGGGAGAGGCCGGCGAAGATGCGATCCGGGCCGGCCTGCTCGAGGTGATCGAGCCCGGCGCCGAAGAAACACCGCCTGAAGCGGCGAGGGACATGTGATGAAGAGAGACGACGACGCGCCATTCTCCTACCCCGTGAAGGTGGGCCATATCTCGGCCAATCCGGTCGAGGTGACGATCAGCGCCGATGCAGAGGAAAGGGCCGGCCTCGCCAGGCTCTGGTCGGTGCTCGAGGTGAAGGCGCTGTCGGCGACCTTCCAGGTCATGCGCTGGAAGCGCGACGGCGTGCGCCTCAAGGGACGCGTGACCGCCGATATCGTGCAGGCCTGCGTCGTGACGCTCGACCCGGTCGAATCCCATATCGACGAGCCGGTGGAGGTGGTCTTCGTGCCGGAGGGCTCGAAGCTGGCGCGCCTGCCGGTCTCGTCCGAAACCGGCGAGATGCTGCTCGATCCCGACGGTCCCGACGCGCCGGAAGTCTTCACCGGCGACACCATCGATGCCGGCGTGGTGGCCGCCGAGCATGCGGCGCTCGCCATCGATCCCTATCCCCGCAGGGCCGATGTCGCCTTCGCAGACCATATCGAAAGCACGGACAAGGACGACCGCAAACCGTCGCCCTTCGCCGTTCTGAAGGATTGGAAAAAAGACTGAACGGCCCGGCAAGCGCCCGATAATTCAGTTGTGCACCCGGCGAAAAGCGGTATTTTGGCCGAATTCCGCTGTAGTGACCCCTCTGCCGTTGGAACAAGAATCAAGGCTAGTAAGGCAAGACTCGCGTGGTCAGAATATCCGTCGATGTCATGGGTGGCGATTTCGGTCCGAAGGTCGCCATCCCGGGCGCAGCCAAGGCTCTCGAACGACATCCCGAGATCCGCTTCGTACTTTATGGCAATGCCGCCGAATGCGAGCCGCTTCTGGCGCAGCATCCCAAACTGAAGGCTGCAAGCACCTTCCATCATTGCGACGTCTCCGTCGCCATGGACGAGAAGCCGAGTCAGGCGCTGCGTCGCGGCCGCGGCAAGTCCTCCATGTGGCAGGCGATCGATGCCGTGGCGAAAAACGAGGCCGATGTCGCCGTCTCCGCCGGCAATACCGGCGCGCTGATGGCCATGTCGAAGTTCTGCCTTCGCATGATGGCCAATATCGAGCGCCCGGCCATCGCCGGCATCTGGCCGACCCTGAAGGGCGAGAGCATCGTGCTCGACATCGGCGCGACGATCGGCGCGGATGCGAGCCAGCTCTTCGACTTCGCGCTGATGGGCGGGGCCATGGCGCGCGCACTGTTCGAGATCGACCGGCCGACGCTCGGCCTCCTCAATGTCGGCGTCGAGGAGATCAAGGGCCAGGAAGAGGTCAAGGCCGCCGGCCAGCTCATCCGCGAGGCCAATTTCGACACGATTGAATATTACGGCTTCGTGGAAGGCGACGATATCGGTCGCGGCACGGTGGACGTGGTGGTCACGGAAGGGTTTTCAGGAAATATCGCCCTGAAGGCGGCGGAAGGCACGGCGCGGCAGATCGCCGAATACCTGCGCGCGGCCATGTCGCGCACCTGGCTTGCCAAGCTCGGCTACATTCTCGCCAAGAGCGCCTTCGACCGCGTGCGCGAGAAGATGGACCCGCGCAAGACGAACGGCGGCGTGTTCCTCGGCCTCAACGGCATCGTCATCAAGAGCCATGGCGGCACGGATGCCGAGGGCTTCGCCGCGGCGGTGGATGTCGGCTACGACATGGTCCGCAACGGCCTCAGGGACAAGATCGAACGGGATTTGCAGAAGTATCACGCGGGCCGGCCTGTCGAAGGCGCCCCGGGCGTGACCGACGAGGTATAGGATGATTCGTTCAGTGGTCCGCGGTTTCGGAACGGCGCTTCCGAAACGGGTGCTCACCAATGCCGAACTGGAAAGCATGGTCGACACGTCCGATGAATGGATCGTGCAGCGCACCGGCATCCGCCAGCGCTACATCGCCGGCGAGGGCGAGACGACCGCTTCGCTCGGCGAGGGCGCTGCCCGCGCCGCGCTGGACAATGCCGGCCTCACCGCCGCCGACATCGACCTAATCATCGTCGCCACCTCCACGCCGGACAACACCTTCCCGGCGACGGCCGTGAACATCCAGAACCGCCTCGGCATGTCCCATGGCTTCGCCTTCGACGTGCAGGCGGTCTGTTCGGGCTTCGTCTATGCCGTGACGACGGCGGACGCCTATATCCGCGGCGGGCTTGCCAAGCGCGTCCTCGTCATCGGCGCGGAGACCTTCTCGCGCATCCTCGACTGGACCGACCGCACGACCTGCGTGCTCTTCGGCGACGGCGCCGGCGCCATCGTGCTGGAAGCGCAGGAAGGGGCGGGGACCAATGCGGACCGCGGCGTCCTGTCGACGCAGCTTCGCTCCGACGGCGCGCACCGCGACAAGCTCTTCGTCGACGGCGGGCCCTCCACCACCGGCACGGTCGGCCATCTGCGCATGGAGGGCCGCGAGGTCTTCAAGCATGCGGTCGGCATGATCACCGACGTCATCGTCTCGGCCTTCGACGCCACCGGCTTCACCGCCGACGACGTCGACTGGCTGGTGCCGCACCAGGCCAACAAGCGCATCATCGACGGTTCGGCCAAGAAGCTCGGCATCCCGCTGGAGAAGGTCGTCGTCACCGTGGACCAGCACGGCAACACCTCGGCGGCATCGATCCCGCTGGCCCTTGCGGCGGCGGCCGCAGACGGGCGCATCAAGCAGGGCGACCTCGTCCTTCTGGAGGCGATGGGCGGCGGTTTCACCTGGGGGGCGGTGCTGCTTCGCTGGTAAGGCGAGGCCGCGCAGCAGGCCCGCTTGACCCGAGGGGGCAAGGACAATACTCTTCCGCCACTAACCATAGGCTTTCAATAGGAAATCGGTGAGGAGCGATGAGCGGCAAGACGGTGACACGCGCAGATTTGGCCGAATCGGTTTTCCGGAAGGTCGGCCTTTCCAGAACAGAATCCGCTGAGCTTGTCGAAACCGTGATCGACGAGATTTGCAACGCCATCGTGCGGGGCGAGAGCGTGAAGCTCTCCTCCTTCGCGACGTTCCAGGTTCGTGACAAGAACGAGCGTATCGGGCGAAACCCGAAGACCGGCGAGGAAGTGCCGATTTCGCCGCGCCGCGTCATGACCTTCAAGGCGTCCAACGTTCTCAAGCAGCGGGTGCTCAAGGCTCATCTCGCGCGCAAGGCGAAACAGAAGCCCGCTTCGCCCGCGTCCTGAGCGATTTTCCCGCCCGTTGCCGGGCATTGGCAATTTGAAACTTGAATATCGCCCGGCAACCCGCTGAAATGAATACGATTCGGCGGCATCCTTCCGGTGCGCCTGCGTGAGCTTTCATCGAGGGTAGAATGGACAAGAGTCCGGACGCTTTCCGCACCATCAGCGAGGTCGCCGACGATCTCGACCTGCCGCAGCATGTGCTGCGTTTCTGGGAAACGCGCTTCACGCAGATCAAGCCGATGAAGCGCGGCGGCGGCCGGCGCTATTATCGCCCGGAAGACGTCGATCTCCTCAAGGGCATCCGCCATCTGCTCTACGACCACGGCTATACGATCAAGGGCGTGCAGAAGCTGCTCAAGGTCAACGGCAACAAGTTCGTCGCGGCAATCGCCAGCGGCGACCTTGCGACCGTCGAGGCGCTGGCGGCTGCCAGCCACGAGGAGCCCCCTCCGCCGAAGGCCGGCGGCGACGAGGACCAGATCGTCGGCCGCGCCAAGGCGCCGGCCAGCCGCCGCTTCTTCTCCTTCGTCGGCGGCGGCGAGGAGACGCCGGAAATCTCGCTCGGCAAGACCAGCGTCGGCAAGGAAGACCGCGCCCTCCTGCAAGAGGCGCTCTACGATCTGCTGGAATGCAAGCGCCTGCTCGACCAAGTCCGCTGAATCGCGAAAATCCTCGGAAGAAAAAGCCCCGCACGATGGCGGGGCAAAACAAGCGTCACGCTTGGCTCTGTGACGCGGGGGAGTCGCCCGCAAAATGACAAGCGGGCAGGAGCAAATTTAGACTTTCGTCTAATGGCCGGGAAGGTCTGATTCGGCGAATCCGGTACGCTTGCGAAAAGAATTCCATTCTGGAAGCGTCATGCGCTTGCCAGGCTCCGCCGCGAGGGCGAAGCCTCCGTACCCCCTCGCGGGAACGCCGTCCCGGCCGGTGGAAAATTCGGATCGCCGATGACGAAACATTCCGAATTGGCAATTTTGGGCTTGCATCCAAATGCCCGAGACTATAGGGGTTTGCGCGGTCCGGAATGTAGCGCAGCCCGGTAGCGCACTTGACTGGGGGTCAAGGGGTCGTGGGTTCGAATCCCGCCATTCCGACCATTCTCTCCCCTCATAAATTGTATTTGCGGTTCCGCATGGAACTTTACGCGTCTCTCCGCGTTCTCTCGCCGCCGGCTTGTCGTGCCGGGGCTATCTGACGCTTGAGGAGATTACGCATGGAAAATGCAGGCATCGGCTGGATCGCAGCCATCATCATCGGCGGCATTGCCGGCTGGCTCGCCGAAATGTTCATGAAGAGCAATATGGGCGTGCTGATGAACATCGTTCTCGGCATCGTCGGCGCGGCGGTGGCGAACATCCTGCTGGGGCTGATCGGCGTTTCGCTGGGCGGCTGGCTCGGCTATCTCGTCGCCGGTTTCATCGGCGCCTGCATTCTCATAGCGCTGGCAAGGGCGATCAGGCGATAGATCGGCCCGATGGGTTATAGAAAGCCGTCTCTCCGGGAGGAGGGGCGGCTTTTCCTTTGAGCGCCTGCCGGTTGTGGCGGCGCTCCAGCGCAAGGCAGCCCCATGTGATGCCGAGCAGCAGGTAGAAATGGCGCCAGTGGTCGGTGTCGATGACGAAGCCGATCCCGCTATGGCCGAGCAGCGTGATGAAGGCGATCATCAGGTAGGGCTGCCATGGCCTGTCGCGCAGCAACGCCCTGAAGGCGGCCGTGAAGGTCCATCCGATCAGCGTCAGATAGGTGATGAAGCCGAGCCAGCCATAGGTGGTGAGCGACTTCAGATAGATGTTGTGCTCGTCTTCGGAGAACATCTTGCCGAAGCGCATCGGTCCGAGGCCGAGCGGCTTTTCCATCGCCATCAGGAAGCCGATGCGGTGGCGCTCGAAGCGCCCGAGATGGCCGCCGTCATATTCCTGGACGAGCTGCGTGCGGCTGGAGAAGAGATTCGAGACCTTGTCGAACTGCAGGGCGACGACGAGCGCGAGGATCATCAGGCCGGCGGCCGAGATGCTGAGGATGAGGATCTTCAGCCGGAATGCCCCGGTGCGCTCCTTCAGCAGCATGATGAAGACGAGCGCCGCCACGGCGAAGAGATAGAGCCCCCAGGCCGCGCGCGAGAAGGACAGGAAGATGCCGAGCGCCAGGATGAGGACGCCGATCACCTTCAGCGGTGCGCCGAGGATGCGGCCGGCGAGGAGGCCGTGCATCAGGTAGAGCGAGGGGGCGACGAGGAAGGGGCCGAAGACGTTCGGGTCCTGGAAGGCGCCCTTGGCGCGGTCGTAGAGGGTGAAGGCCTCCGAGCCGGGAAAGGCATGGAAATAGCCGAGGATGCCGAGCATCGAGGTGATGAGGGCGCTTCCCACCCAGGCGCGGAAGATGAGCTGCAGCCGCGCCGGCTTCGCCTCGACGATCGCGGCGAAGAAGACGCTGGAAATGGCGAGGAACAGCGAGACGGCCATGTACATCGGCCCCTCGGAAAGATCGTCCATCACCGTCAGCGAGAGCATGCCGCCGATATTGAAGATCACGAGAAGGGCGAGAAGCGGCGCGACGGTGCGCGAGATGCGCAGCCCCATGAGCGCCCACAGGCCGATGAGCGCCGCCATGAAGACTTCATAGGGCGCCGGCTCGCTGATGACGAAGCCCGACAGGAACACGCCCAGCGTCACCAGCCCCGAGCCGACAATGCCGACGGCCGCAAGCTGCGGCCGGAAGGAGGGGGCGTGGGGGAGGGCCGCGTCGCTCAATAGGCGTTTTCCGTGTTGAGCAGGCGGAAGGGCGTCAGGAACAGGATCTTCAGGTCAAGCCAGAGCGACCAGTTCTCGATGTAGTAGAGGTCGAACTCCGTGCGGAAGCGGATCTTGTCGTCATGGTCGATCTCGCCGCGCCAGCCGTTGATCTGCGCCCAGCCGGTCACGCCCGGCTTTACGCGGTGGCGGGCGAAATAGCTGTCGACCACATCGACATATTTGCGGTCATGCGTCTGCGCCTCGATGGCATGCGGACGCGGGCCGACGAGCGAAAGCTCGCCCTTCAGCACGTTGAAGAGCTGCGGCAGCTCGTCGATGGAGGACTTGCGCAGGAAGCGCCCGACGCGGGTGACGCGCGGATCGCCCTTGGTGACGGCGGCGCGGGCGGTGGGGTCCGAAAGATGCGTGTACATCGAGCGGAACTTGTAGACCTCGATGACCTCGTTGTTGAAGCCGTGGCGCTTCTGCTTGAAGAGGATCGGGCCGGGCGAGGAGAGCTTCACCGCGATGGCCGCGCCGATCAGCACCGGCCAGAGCAGGACGAGCGCGACGACGGAGAAGAAGATGTCGAAGATGCGCTTGGCGACATTGTCCCAGTCGGCGATCGGCTTGTCGAAGATGTCGAGCATCGGCACCGCGCCGATCTGCGAATAGCTGCGCGGGCGGAAGCGAAGGCCTCTCGCATGGGCGGCAAGGCGGATGTCCACCGGCAGCACCCACAGCTTCTTGAGCAGCGTCAGGATGCGCGTCTCGGCCGAGAGCGGCAGCGAGATGATCAGCATGTCGATGCGTGCGAGGCGGGCGAATTCGACGAGTTCGGCGACATTGCCGAGCTTGGGATAGCCGGCGATGATCGAGGGCGAGCGGCGCTCGTCGCGGTCGTCGAAGATGCCGCAGATGCGGATGTCGTTCTCCGGCTGGTATTCCAGCGAGCGGATCAGTTCCTTGGCGGGCTCGCCGCCGCCGACGATCACGGCGCGCCGCTCCATCGTGCCGTTGCGGGCCCAGCGGCGGATCGCATAGGCGATTACCTGCCGCTCGACCACGAGATAGACCGCGCCCGTCGCGAACCAGGCGGCAAACCAGACGCGGGAATACTGGTCGCCCGTCTTGAAGAAGAAAAGGACGAGCGACATGGAGGCGAAGGCCGCCGCCCAGGCGGCGAGGATGCGCGGCGTCATGCGCAGCGGCGAGCGGAGCGCCGGCACCTGGTAGGCATCGGCCAGCTGGAGGAGGAGCACGCCGACGGCGGCGCCGCCCACGAGCACGGCGGCATAGAGCACCGTGATCTCGAAGCCGTCATAGAGCGCGTGAATGAAGTAGCCGAGGGCGAGCAGCGCGCCGAATTCGCAAAGGCGCAGCAGCCCGGTGATCATGGCGGGCGAATAGCTGTCGTCGCGGAACTGCTCGGCGATCTGGCGGGCAAGCTGATTGAGCTCGACGCCCTTTTCCTCCGCGCCGCCCGCGGCCGGGCCGGACGCATTTCCCCGGCTTTCGGAGAGCCTGCGTCGCAAAACGTCCGGATCGAAGGATTCGGGCTTATCGACATGGTTCATGGCATGCACCTTTGGGGCTTTGTGCCGGGAATAGCACGAAGCCCCTAAGAAACGTTTACGGCAGGGCTTCCGCCGAGGCCGCCGCAAGCCGCCGCAAGCCGGCCTGGCGGGCGAGAATGTCCCGGTAAAGGGCAAGGATGGACCCCGACATGGCCGAGGCCGAGAAGGTCGCCTTGAAGGCGGCAGGCTCCGGCATGACCTTCCGCAGCCAGCCGGGATCGCCGATCGCCTCGGCCATGGCCGCCGCCAGGGACTGGGCGTCGCCCGGCTCGGTGAGCGCGATGCTGTCGCGGCCGAGCACCTCCGGTATGCCGCCCACCCGGCTTGCGATGACGGGCTTCTGGGCGGCGAGCGCTTCCAGCACGATATAGGGCATCGCCTCGGCGCGTGACGGCACGACCACGTTGCGGGTGAGGGCGAAGGCCTCGCGCGCCTTCATGGCGGGCATCATGACGATGCGCCGGCCGAGGCCGAGCTGCAGCATCATCTGCTTGTATTTTTCCCTGTCCGGCCCGTCGCCGATCATCAGCGCGGAGAGCGGCCGGCCGGCGATGCGCTCGGCCCGCGCGAAGGCGTCGACGAAGACGTCCGGCCCCTTCAGGTCGCGCAGCATGCCGATATAGAGGAAATCCACCGCATCCTCGCGGGGATAGACCCTTTCGAAATCGCGGTCGTGGATGCCGTTGTAGATGCGCGCCGTCTGGATGCGCGGGCGGCCGACGCGGGCGGTGTAGGCGTCCTTCTCGTAGTCGCAGACGAAGGCGACGGCATCGCCGAAGGGTTCGAGAAGCCGCTCGGCGGTGAGCACGGCAAGCCCCGTCGCCGAGCGCCGGGTGTAGTGCAGGCTGCCGCCGTGCGGCGTATAGAGGCGGGCTACGCGATACCTGTTGACCCGCAGGATCGAGCCGATGAGCCGGGCGATGGCGCCACCCTTGGCGCCATGCCCATGCAGGACATCCGGCTGCAAACCTTTTATTTCACGATAACTGTCCCGTATGGCGCCGAGGTCGCGCAGATTGACCGACCGGCTGATCGGCATGCGGACGAGGCCGAGCGAGAGATGGGGGCGGATCTCGTCGAAGAGCCTGTCCTCGAAGGAGCCGCCGGTGAGGCTGTCGCAGATGATGCCGACGTCATGGCCCGCCCGCGTGTGGTATTCCGCAAGGTCGCGCACATGGCGGAAGATTCCGCCGACGGGGGACCTGAAACAATGAATGATGCGCAGGGGCCCATCGTCCGCCATGGGGATCAGAACAGTCGTTCGCGCACATAGATCGTATCGCCGGCCAGCACCGGATCGGAGATCGAGACCCTCCCGGTGACGATCTTGCCGTTGATCTTGCGGGTCACGTCGACGTCGCGCTGGTTGGCGCGCGGCGAGAAGCCGCCGGCGACCGCGATGGCGTTCTGGATCGTCATGCCGGCGACGTAGCTGTACTGCCCTGCCTGCCCGACCTCGCCCATGATGTAGATCGAGCGGTAGCGGTCGACCTCGATGGAGACGTCCGGATCGCGCAGGTAGCCCTGGCGGAGCTTCGCCGCGATGATGCTTTCCAGTTCCTGGATGGTCTGGCCGCGCGCCGGCACGGCGCCGATGAGCGGGAAGGCGACATAGCCGGCCTGGTCGACCGTATAGGTATTGCTGAGGCCGGCCTGTTCGAAGACGGTGATGCGCAACCGGTCGCCGCTGTCGAGGCGATAGGGCTGGATGGTCGCTTCGTGGAAGGCCTTGGGGGCGGGGCGATAGCTGCTGCAGCCCGATACGGCCGGCACGATGAGCGCCAGCGCGAGCAGGATGCCCTTGTTGATCGTAGCGACACGCATTCGCAGTTCCGTCCCAAATCAGATGTGAGGCCCCCGTTATCGTTCCGTTAGGGTTAACGGCTGGTAAAGGCCGCGCGCCTCTCGGTAGCAAAGGCCGATTTTCCTGAAAGGGCGAACAACGCGGGGTAGGGGAAGCGCCGGAAGATTAACTCTTGCGTTACCATGTTTGTTTACCGTGCGGCCAAATCGTCGGTTTGGAGTTTGCTATGTCGGGCGTTCACGAGAGCCAGCAGGATGTCGATATCGACCTTGGCGGTCTGTTCGGCGCGATCTGGCGCAACCGCATGCGCGTGCTGCTGGCGACCGTCGCCTGCGCAGGCATTGCATTTGCCGGCGCGAGCCTGATCACGCCGAAATACAAGAGCGAGGCGCGCCTCCTCATCGAAACGCGCGAGCCGGCCTTCACGACGGGGCAGGACCGTGCGCAGGGTGGCGAGCAGCCGGCCTTCGACGAGGCGGGCATCGCCAGCCAGGTGCAGCTCCTCCAGTCGGCCGACCTCATCAAGCAGGTCGCGCGCAACATGAAGCTCTACGAGCTGGAGGAATTCGACACGACGGCGAAGCCCTCGGCCGTTTCGGACCTGCTGGTGCTCCTCGGCCTTCGCAAGAACCCGCTCGACCTGCCGCCGGAAGAGCGTGTCCTCAAGGAATTCATCGAGAAGCTGACCGTCTACCAGGTGGAGCGCTCGCGCGTCATCGGCATCGAGTTCACTTCGAAGGACCCGCGCCTTGCCGCCGAAATCCCCAACGAGATGGCAAAGGTCTATCTCTCGCTGCAGAGCGGCGCCAAGCTCGACACCAATTCCGAGGCGACGCGCTGGCTGGAGCCGGAAATCGCCAACCTGCGCGAGAAGGTGCGCGAGGCCGAGCAGAAGGTCGCCGAATACCGCTCGCAGTCCGATCTCCTGCCGACGGGCGACAATTCGACCTTCGCGGTGCGCCAGCTGAACGACATCTCGACCGAGCTTGCCCGCGTGCGCGGCGAGCGCGCCAATGCCGAGGCGCGGGCTGAAAGCGTGCGCGCGGTGCTGAAGAACGGCGGGGCGCCGGATACGCTCTCCGACGTCGTCGGCTCGCAGATGATCCAGCGGCTCAAGGAGAGCGAGGCGCAGATCCAGGGCCAGATTTCCGACCTCTCGACCTCGCTTCTGGAGGGACATCCCCGGCTGAAGGGCCTGCGCTCGCAGCTTTCCGGCATCCGCACGCAGATCAAGGCGGAAACGCAGAAGATCCTGTCGAGCCTCGAAAACGAGGCGAAGACGGCGGAATTGCGCGAAACCCAGCTCACACAGCAGCTCAACAGGCTGAAGGCCGATACCGCCCGCGCCGGCGAGGACGAGGTCGGCCTCAAGGCGCTGGAGCGCGAAGCGACCGCCCAGCGCCAGCTTCTCGAGACCTATCTTGCGCGCTACCGCGAGGCGACATCGCGCACGAGCGGCAACGCGACGCCGGCGGACGCCCGCATCATCTCGGCTGCCGTCGAGCCGACGGAGGTCTCCTTTCCGAAGGTGATCCCGATCACCGTGGTGGGCGGTGTCGCCGGCTTCGCGCTGAGCGCCATCGTCATCCTGCTCGCCGAACTCTTCAGCGGCCGCGCCCTCAAGCCGACGGCCGCCGTCGCCGTGGCGCCCCGTCGCCGCGAGGAGGAAGACGTTGTAGTGGAGACGCCGGAGCCCGCCATCACTGTGAAGCAACCGGTCTTGCCTGCGGACCGTGAGGCCTTCCGCGAGCCCGTCATGCCCGCCCGGTCGCTGCTCTCGGACATGGAGCCGGAAGAGGAGGACGAGGAGGAGCCGGAGATCGCCGCCGCGGAGGCGGAGGATGAGGATGACGGCGACTATTCCATCGCCGCCGTTGCCGATCATCTGGTTGAGAACGATATTCCCGTCGCCATTTCCGTGTCGCCCTCCGGCGACCGCGGCTCGGCGGCCACCGTCATGCTCGCCCGCCGCATCGCGCAGGAGAATCGCAAGACGCTGATCATCGACCTGACGGGATCGGCTTGCCCGACCCGGCTGATGGCGCAGTCGCAGTTCCTGCCCGGCATCACCGATCTTCTCGTCGGCGATGCCGCCTTCGGCGACATCATCCATGGCGACCGGCTTTCCGACGCCCATATCATCCCGCGCGGCAATGCCAATATCAGGCGCGCCATGCGCGGCATCGACCGTCTCGCGATGGTGGTCGATTCGCTGTCGGGCGCCTACGATACAGTGATCGTGGAATGCGGCGCGGCCGAGGTCGAGGGCGTGCGCCGTCTGACGCGCGACCAGCAGATCGATATCATCCTCTCCCTTCCCGGCGCCGAGGAAGACGAGGTGGTGGATCTGCTCACCGCCTTCGGCGATGCGGGCTATAGCGAGATCGTGCTGATGACGGGCGAGGCGAAGGAACCCCCCGGCCATCCGGGCCGCCGGGCCGCCTAATCGGCGGCGGTAGCGGATCCGGCACGCTCCGCCTTGCCGAAGCGTAGGCGCTGCATGAAGGAATAGACCTGCGGGTTCTGCTTGATAAGCCGCTTGGTGGCGGCCTTGGCGCGGTGCAGGCTCGCCGCCGCCCTGCCGGCCAGCGTCACCGGCCAGAGGAGATCGTGCTGCACCGTCTCGATGGGGCACCAGGACCTCTTGTAGAGCTGGTCGCCGATGCCGAAATCGAAAAGCCGCACGCCTTCGCTGCCCAGTTTCTCGATGGCGATGTGAAACAGGAAATCTCCGGGGCTGGCATCCGCCGCCACGCTGTCGTCGATCGAGCCGAACTGGCAGATCACATGATCGCCCTTGCGCGAAAGGCCCGTGATGGCCGCGACATGCCCTTCGTGCTCGCCCTTGAGGCGTAGGGCGTGAAGCTGGAGGAGATGATTGCCGCCAGCCGCGGGGGCCGAGACGAGGGCGCGGAAGAAGCTGCGCGTGCGCTCCTCGCGAAAAACGTCCGGCAGGCCCATCGCCTCGAAGCGCGCCGCCTTCTGGCGGAAGAACAGGTCGAGCAGCGCGAGCGCATCCTCGCCCGGTTCGGCGATCACATGGTCATAGCCGCCCGTCGCGGCGAGGCGCCGCTCGGAGTTGCGCGCCCGCTTGCGGCGGCGCTTGGCGTTGATCTGCTCCAGCGTCTGCTCGAAGCTCTCGAACACCGCGAGCTGGAACGCCGCATTCTGGTTGATAACCGACGCAAGGGCGGCGAAGGGGCTGGCGCGGCCGCGCCATTCGAGCGGCATCTTCTCGAGCAGCAGGAGGTCGCATGTGCGGGCGAGCTGCCCGCGCATGCCCTCAAGGGCGCGCAGGAGCTGCCGCGACGAGGAAGCCGCGCGGAAAGCCTCGCTGTAGAGGCCGGTATTGATATTGCTGAAATCGGTGGCGATCACGCGTGCGGTGCGCAACGGGCCTTGGCGCTGGATTTCCAGCGGCAGGATGAAGTGCGTGACCCCGTCCCAAAGACCCTCGACGATCATGAGGTCATGGCCGTGGGTCTCCACCCAGGCGCGGCACCACTCATAGCTCTGGTGGAGGGAGAGGCCGTCTTCCGCTTCGAGGGTGCGCCACGCCGCCTCCAGCGGTTCCATGCGGTCATGCAGGCGCAGCGTGAGCGGCAGGGCTGCATGCGGCACGCCGCCGGTTCCCTCCATCGGCGGGGGCATGGAGCCTTCCCCGGACGCCTTGATCTGCAGTTGCATCGCCTTCGACCCTTGCCTCGGCCACGCGGCCGCATTGCCGCGCGATGAGGCTACGCGCAAGGCGTGCGAAAAAGGTTTAAGCCTGCGCCGTGCCCGCGAAATCGGCGGGTGCGGTTATCGATTCCCTAATTCGACGGGCCTTGCCTTCATTCGTCGCGCGGCTTTGCCGGCTTTTCCATCCACTTGATGATGAGCATGGCGGGCAGGATCCACAACAGCCCGGTCACGGTGAAATAGAGAAGGTGGATGTACCACGGCGACTGACCGAGCGTCGCTGAGGCGACGGTCGTCGCGACCAGGGCATAGAAGAGCACGAGGATGATGATCAGGATCGTGCCGATCAGTTTTCTGAGGCGAGGGGGCATTGTCGGTCTTTCAAAAGCGGGGCGGCGGGGCGCGACGGCATGCCGCAAAGGTTCGGGCCTTGTTTTGCACGGGCTGGTCGGGCAAATCAACGCTGGAACCAGTCCAGCCGATGCGCCCGCGCTCTTTTGCGCCGGCGCTTGCGTGAAAAATCCTAAGCGGCAGCCATGCTGCCGTTCAACAGGAGCCGACAGAATGAACGCCACGACCGTCAACGCCTATCGAAGCGGCCATGACAGCGACAGGATCGACCGCAACCGCCGCCAGGTGCGCCGCTGGCTCGCCGTCGTGCTGGTCGCGCTTGCGGTCCTCGTCCTCGTCGGCGGCGCGACGCGGCTGACGGGCTCCGGCCTTTCCATCACCCAATGGAAGCCGATCCACGGCGTCATTCCCCCGTTCACCGCCGCCGAATGGCAGGAGGAATTCGAGCTCTACAAGCGCATCCCGCAATATGAGCAGATCAACAAGGGCATGACGGTCGACGAGTTCAAGTCGATCTTCTGGTGGGAATGGGCGCACCGGCTGATCGCGCGCTCCATCGGTTTCATCTTCGCCGTGCCGCTCGTCTTCTTCTGGTTCACGGGACGCATCGAGAAGCGGCTGCGCTGGCCGCTCGCCGGCCTTCTGGCGCTTGGCGGCTTCCAGGGCTTCATCGGCTGGTGGATGGTCTCCTCGGGCCTTGCCGAGCGGGTCTCGGTCAGCCAGTACAGGCTGGCGACGCACCTCACCATCGCCTGTCTCATCTTCGCGCTGACGATGTGGATCATGCGCGCGCTCGCGCCGCATAGCGAGGATGCGCCGCCGACCGCCGGCGCGCGCCGGATGGCCGGCATCATCGCCTGCATGGCGATCTTCCAGATCTATCTCGGCGCGCTGGTCGCCGGCCTCCATGCGGGCCTCACCTACAATACATGGCCCCTGATGGACGGCGCGCTGGTGCCGGGCGGCCTCTTCGTGCAGCAGCCCTGGTGGATCAACCTCTTCGAAAACCCGAAGACCGTGCAGTTCGTCCACCGCCTCGGGGCCTATGTGCTCTTCGCGCTTACCCTGATCCATCTGGTCTCGTCGCTGCGCGCCGCACCGGAAACGACGCATGCGCGCCGCGCGCTTGTGCTGTTCGGCCTCGTCTGTCTGCAGGCGACGATCGGTATTCTCACGCTGGTCTGGCAGGTTCCGCTCGCCTGGGCGCTCGCCCACCAGGGTGGCGCGCTGGTCGTGCTCGGCTTTGCCATCGCGCATTGGCGCGGGTTCTATGGGGAGTTTCCCCGCGAGATCGCCGACGACTGATCCCGCTCAAGCCTGCCTGAGAACGTTACGGATGGCGGCGGCGACGGCGAGTTCGTTGTCGCGCTCCTCTTCGCTGCCGTCCTCCTCATGCCATGCGGCCGACAGGCAGCCATAGGCGAAGGCGTAGCGCAGGATCGTGCGGACGTCGCGGCCGAGCGTTTCGGCGAAGGTCGCGGCCATTTCGGCGATCCGCTCCTCATTCCGGGTAAGGTCGTAGCGGTCGAGCGGATTGGAGAACATGTTGGCGACATCGAGCGCCGCATCGCCGATCAGCCCCGCGGGATCGATGACAAGCCAGCCGCGCGGGCCACGAACGATGTTTTCATGGTGCAGGTCGCCGTGCAGCGGCCTGATATCCCGCTGATCGCCGATCAGGGTTTCGGCGATAGCCGCCGCTTCCGCATAGGGGCCGGCGAACCCCTGCCGACGGTCCAGCTCTGCCTTGGCGAACAGGCTTGCAAAATAGCGCGTCAGGGGTTGCAGGCTTGCGGGTGGCGGTGTTTGCGAAGGACGATGGTATGCGCAGAGCGTTTCGGCGGCGATGCGGGTCGCATCGCGGTCGCCGTGGGCATCGAGGTGATCTCGGAGCGTTGTCGTGCCGGCATGCTCCATCAGCAGCAAGGGGCCGGAGCGGGCGAAAAGCTTTACGCTGCCGAGGCCATCCCTCCAGGCAAGGAAATCCGCGCCGCGCAGTCCGTCTTCCAGCACCTTCGGCTTCAGGTGCTTGACGATCGCACCGGTGCCATCGGAAAGCGCTACGTCATAGACGTATCCGGCGCCCGTATCGGCTATGAGCCGCGCATTTTCGATCCGCCATTCGGCCGGGAAGGAAGGCGTTCCGGCCTTCATCCCCTCAGCATCAGATCCATGTTCTGCACCGCCGCGCCCGAGGCGCCCTTGCCGAGATTGTCGAGCAGGGCGACGAGGTTGACATGCGGCGCGCCAGCGGTGCCGAAGACGTAGAGCTTCATGCGGTCCGTATCGGCAAGCTCGACGGCGTTGACGCGGGGTAGCGCGGCGCTCTCCTTGAGGTCGACTACCTCGACGATGTCCTGTCCGGCATAGTGGTCGGCAAGCGCCTCGTGGATCGAGCCGAGCGAGGCATGGCCGTTGAGGTCGGCGAGGTAGAGCGGCACCTGCACGATCATGCCCTGCGCGAACTTGCCGACGGAGGGGGCGAAGAGCGGCGCGCGGGAGAGAAGGCCATGCACCTGCATTTCCGGCACATGCTTGTGCTTGAGCGGCAGGCCGTAGAGGAAGTGCGGCGAGTCGATATGCTCGGGATGGCCGGCATTCTCCATCTGCGCGATGAGCTGCTTGCCGCCTCCCGTATAGCCGGAGACCGCATTGACCGTGACCGGATAGTCCTCCGGCAGGATGCCGGCAAGGCGCAGCGGGCGCAGCAGCCCGATGGCGCCGGTCGGGTAGCAGCCGGGATTGGCGACATAGCGGGCGCCGGCGATCTTCGCCGGCTGCGCGCGGTCCATCTCGGCAAAGCCGTAGGCCCAGTCCGGATTGACGCGGTGCGCGGTCGAGGTGTCGATGATGCGCACCCGGTTGTTGCCGGAAACCATGGCCACGGCTTCCTTGGCCGCATCGTCGGGCAGGCAGAGGATCGCGACGTCGGCGCTGTTCAGCAGGTCTTCGCGCAACTGTGCATTGCGGCGCTCGGCTTCGGGAATGGAGAGCAGCTCGACATCGCTGCGGCCGGCCATGCGCGTGCGGATCTGAAGGCCCGTCGTGCCGTGTTCGCCATCGATGAAGATCTTCGGTTTCATCTGCTGTCCATCCTGTTCCTGCGGTTCAGCGCCGATATAGACCCTTGCCCCTTCGCATTCAACGGCGCTCGGCGAGCCATTCCGCGCGAAGCCCAAGCATGTACATGGCGATGGTCGAGCCGGCGATGGCGGTGATGTCCGCATGGTCGTAGGCCGGAGAGACCTCCACGACATCCGAGCCCACCACATGCAGCGCACCGAGCTTGCGCAGCACGGAGAGTATCTTCGCGCTCGACGGGCCGCCGGAGACCGGGGTGCCGGTGCCGGGCGCATAGGCAGGATCGAGGCAGTCTATGTCGAAGGTGAGATAGGTCGAGCGGGCGCCGACATGGCGCACGATCGTGTCGGCCAGGTCGCCCGCGCTCATCTCCTCCACCTCGTAGCCGTAGAGAATGCGGATGCCGCAATCTTCCGGCGCATGGGTGCGGATGCCGATCTGGATCGAGCTTTCGGCGTCGATCAGCCCCTCGCGCACGGCGGTGCCGACGAAGGAGCCATGGTCGATGCGGCCCTTCTCGTCCGCCCAGGTATCCTGGTGCGCGTCGAACTGGACGAGGGAGAGGGGGCCGTATTTCGCCGCATGGGCGCGCAGCAGCGGCAGCGTGATGAAGTGGTCGCCGCCGAGCGTCAGCATGTAGGCGTCGGATTTCAGGATCTTCCTCGCCTCGCGCTCGATGGTCGCCGGCGTCTTCTGGTGGTTGCCGTAGTCGAGCAGGCAGTCGCCGTAGTCGATGACGGCCATGTCTTCGAAAAGGTCGCGCTCGAAGGGATATTGCGGATCGTTGTCCATGATCGCCGAGGCGCGGCGGATGGCCTGCGGCCCGAAGCGCGTGCCGGGACGGTTGGAGGTCGCGGCATCGAAGGGAATGCCCCAGACGACGGCGTCCACGTCCTTCAGGACCTTGGTGTAGCGGCGGCGCATGAAGGAGAGGATACCCGCATGGGTCGGGTCCGAGGCGGCGCTCTTCAGCGCCTTGCCCGTGATGGCGTGGTCGATCGTCTTGTTGGCCATGAAAGTCCCTCCGAAGTCTGGCGGGACGTTCGCCAATCGGCGCCTTCAAGGCAAGAGGACTCTGTGGATTTTGTGTCGCCGAAAACGAAAAGGCCGGGGCGAACCCCGGCCTTTCCAGAAGAACAAGTCTTCCGAGCGATCAACGCTTGGAGAACTGGAACGAACGGCGGGCCTTGGCCTTGCCGTACTTCTTGCGTTCGACGACGCGCGAGTCGCGGGTCAGGAAGCCACCCTTCTTGAGGACCGAGCGCAGGCCCGGCTCGAAGTAGGTCAGCGCCTTGGAGATGCCGTGACGAACGGCACCGGCCTGGCCGGAAAGGCCGCCGCCGGCGACGGTCGCGTCGATGTCGAACTGGCCGTCACGGGCCGCTGCGACGATCGGCTGCTGCAGGATCATCTGCAGGACCGGGCGGGCGAAGTAGGCTTCGAACGACTTGCCGTTGATGGTGATCTTGCCGGAGCCCGGCTTGACCCATACACGGGCAACGGCGTCCTTGCGCTTGCCGGTTGCGTAGGAACGGCCCTGGGCGTCAACCTTCTTGACGTGAGCCGGGGCGGAAGCGGCCGGAACTGCAGCGGCGACGCCGAGGTCCTTGAGCGAGGAGAGGTCGGCCATTATCAGGCGCTCCTTGTGTTCTTGCTGTTCAGCTTGGCGACGTCGAGGACGACGGGCTGCTGGGCTTCGTGCGGGTGGTCGGAGCCGGCGTAGACGCGCAGGTTCTTCATCTGGCGACGGCCGAGCGGGCCGCGCGGAACCATGCGCTCGACAGCCTTCTCGAGGACGCGCTCCGGGAAGCGGCCTTCGATGATCTGGCGAGCCGTGCGCTCCTTGATGCCGCCCGGGTAACCGGTGTGCCAGTAGTACTTCTTGTCGGAGTACTTCTTGCCGGTGAAGACGACCTTGTCGGCGTTGATGACGATGACGTTGTCGCCGTCGTCGACGTGGGGCGTGAAGGTTGCCTTGTGCTTGCCGCGCAGGCGGTTAGCGATGAGGGTAGCGAGGCGACCGACAACGAGGCCTTCGGCGTCGATGAGGATCCACTTCTTCTCTACCTCGGCGGGCTTCTGTACGAAGGTTGCCATGGGAGTAGCTCTTTCTTTGAGATCCCGAGGCCTTGCGGCGACGGGCGTTTCTTGTTGCTTGGTTTGGCCCCTTGCGGATACCAAAAATCGAACGCGGCCCGTGGGGACCGCGATCTGGAGCGGCTTATAAGCGAGAGCCGATGGGACGTCAAGGGACGCGAGCCGGATGGCTTCAAAGATACGATAATGAAAACAATGACTTATTTATGAGGTATATAAATACCACAAATTATCGCGGCGGAATCGAATAGGTCGCGGTGGCATGCGCCACCAGATCGTCGGCATCCTCGTCGAAAATCGAGGCTTCCATCACCGCCAGCCGCTTGCCGAGTTTCAGGAGCCGGCAGGTGCAGGTGAGGGGGCCGGGCTTCGGCTTGCGCAGGAAGTTGATGTTGAGGCTGGTGGTGACCGCGAGCGCCACCGGTCCGATATGGGCGAGGACTGCGCAGTAGGCGCCGACATCGGCGAGCGCGAAAAGCGTGGGGCCGGAGACGGTGCCGCCAGGGCGCAGATGCCGCTCGCCCGGCACAAGGCGCATGACGACCGCGCCGGGGGAGACGTCGACCACCTCGAACACCTTGCCGTCCGTGTGAAGCTGCGGAAAATCGGTTTCGAGGAAGCGGTTCAGCGCCTCGGGATCCATGACGGGCGTCAATTCCATGGCATTCTCTCCTGTCGCCTGCTTTGAAGACCGATTTGCCGGCCGCTGCAAGCCCTTCCAAAGTCGCTGCAAGCCCTCTCAAAGTCTATGCCCGTGCGCTTGAAACCGGCCGCCGCGCGGCGTAGGACCGCAGGCGGAAAACATGAAGGAGGCGATCATGGCGGATGTGGTGTCGTTCAGGAAAGAGGAGCCGACGGGCCTCGTGCGCGTCGAACGCGCGGAACCGATCCTTCGGATCACGCTCAGCAATCCGCCCGCCAATGCGCTCTCCATCGCGGTCATGGAAGCGCTCGGGGAGGCGCTGGATGCCGTTGCCGCCGACGATGCCATCCGCGTCGTCGTGCTCGCCTCGACCGGCAAGGTCTTCTCCGCCGGCCACGACCTCAAGGAGATGACCGCGCACCGCGAGGATGCCGACGGCGGGCGCGCCTTCTTCGAGAAGACCATGCGCATGGCGGCGGATATCATGCTGAAGATCGCCGCGCTGCCCCAGCCGGTCGTCGCCGAGATCGACGGGCTTGCGACGGCGGCCGGCTGCCAGCTCGTCGCGAGCTGCGACCTTGCAATCTGCACCGACACCTCAACCTTCTGCACGCCGGGCGTCAATATCGGCCTCTTCTGCTCGACGCCGATGGTCGCCGTCACCCGAGCCGCGCACCCCAAGCAGGCGATGGAAATGCTGCTGACCGGCGAGACCATCGACGCCTCCACCGCCAAGGATTTCGGCCTCGTCAACCGCATCGTGCCGCAGCAATATCTCCGCCAGGTCGTCGACAAATACGCCGCCGTCATCGCCTCCAAGTCGCCGCAGGCGCTGCGCATCGGCAAGGCCGCCTTCCGCGCGCAGGCCGGATTGCCGGTGGCGGAGGCCTATGACGTCGCCGTCGCGGCGATGGTCGACAACATGCTCGCGGACGACGCGAAGGAAGGCATCGGCGCCTTCCTCGGCAAGCGTATGCCGGAATGGGACCGGAAGTAGCTAGGCGAGCTTCAGCACCAGCACGCCGCAGGCGATCACCGCGCCGGCGATGTATCGCCAGAGGCTCGCCTTCTCCTTGAGGATGAAGACGGAGATGAGGAGGGCGAAGAGGATGGCGGTTTCGCGCAGGGCCGCGACGGTGGCGACCGGGGCCTTGGTCATCGCCCACAGCGCAAGCCCGTAGGAGGCGATGGAGCCGGCGCCGCCGAAGAGGCCGCGCGCCCAGTTGCGACGCACATGGTTCCAGACCGTGAACCGGCCGCGGCGGGCGATCGCCCATGCGAAGAGAAGCACCGGCGGAAGCAGCGCCATCCAGAGCGTGTAGGAGACCGCATTGCCGGAAGCGCGCGCGCCCGCGCCGTCTACGAACGTATAGGTGGCGATGACGATGGCATTGGCGAGCGCCAGCAGGATGGCGCTGCGGCTGCCGTGGCGCGCCTCGAAGGCGAGCGTCAGCACCCCGGCCGAGATGACCAGCACGCCCGCCATCGCGGCAGACGTCAGGTGTTCGCCGAGCACCGCGCCGCTCGTCGTGGCCACGAGCAGCGGGGCGACGCCGCGCATCAACGGGTAGACGAGGCCGATGTCGCCCGCCCGGTAGGCGGCTGCGACGAGCTGGAAATAGGCGAACTGCAGGAAGGCCGAAACGAGGATGAACGGCCATGCCTCGGGCTTCGGCAGCGGTACGAAGGGCAGGAAGAACAGGCCGACGGCGCCCGCGCCGAGCGCGACCATGGCCGCGTCGAGCGACTTGTCCGTGCCGGATTTGACGATGGCATTCCAGGTCGCATGCAGGGCCGCGCCGAACAGCACGAGAAAGAGAACGTCTAGCGGCAATCGGGGACCTCGGGAGGGCGGGCGCGCAAGGGAGAGTGCGTCTTTCATCTGCCCAAAAGAGGCGGTTTGCAACCGGCAATTTTCAGGGGGCCGCCCGATCTGTCCCAGATCGGCACAGGACCTGCCCGCAGGCGGGCCGGGGCACGGTCGCCTTCTTTAAGGTTTCGGGCTAGAATGCGGCAGGGACGACGAATGACAGGCAGCCAGTGAGAGACGGTCGCGAACGCCGGAGGAGGCAGCGATGAACCATGATCACTATCCCGACAGCTATATTCGCCACATCCTGAAATCCGTGCACACCATCGCCGTGCTCGGCGCCTCGCCGAACGATGCGCGGCCGAGCCATGGCGTCATGGGCTTCCTGCTCGGCAAGGGATACCGCGTGATCCCGGTCAATCCCGGCCATGCCGGCAAGACCATCCTCGGCCAGACCGTCTACGGGCACCTTGCCGACATTCCCGAGCCGATTGACATGGTGGACGTTTTCCGTGCCGCCAGCCAGTTCCAGGCGGTCGTTGACGAGGTGCTGGCCCTTCGCCCGCTGCCGTCGGTGATCTGGGGACAGTTCACCGTGCGCGACGACGCGGCCGCCGCCCGGGCGGAAGCGGCGGGCATCCGGGTCGTGATGGACCGCTGCCCGGTCACGGAATATCCGGTGCTGATGCTCAAGGCGTCCTGAACGCTCATATTGACTTCACGTTGCGTTACCCCAATTCTCCGCGCAGAAAACGGGAAAGCGCCATGAACCACGATTCCTATCCGGACTATTACATCGCCGACATCCTGCGCGCGACGAAGATGATCGCGCTGGTCGGCGCCTCGCCGAACCCGGAGCGCCCGAGCTATAGGGTCATGGCCTTCCTGTTGCGCAAGGGCTACCGCGTCATTCCCGTCAATCCCGGCCAGGCCGGCAAGGAGATCCTCGGGCAGGCCGTCGTCGCGCGCCTTGCCGACATAGCCGAGCCGATCGACATGGTGGACGTCTTCCGCACCGCCGATGCGCTGCCCTCCATCGTCGACGAGGTCCTCGCGCTTTCCCCGCTGCCGAAGGTCATCTGGGGGCAGCTCTCCGTGCGGCATGACGAGGCCGCCGCGAAGGCCGAGGCGGCGGGCGTCAAGGTGGTCATGGACCGCTGCCCGGCGATCGAGTATCCGCGCCTCGTCGCCTGACGTCGCGCGGCCGGCGGATCGCCGGAAAATCTTTCTTTGACCGGGCTTTAACTCTCTGAAATAGTCGCCCCGACTTTAGCCAGGGAGGCCATTTCATGAGCAAGAACAAGCCCGGATTTTCCACGCTCGCCGTCCACGCCGGCGCCCAGCCGGACCCGACCACGGGCGCCCGCGCGACGCCGATCTACCAGACCACCAGCTTCGTCTTCAACGATACGGACCACGCCGCCTCGCTCTTCGGCCTGCAGGCCTTCGGCAACATCTATACCCGCATCATGAACCCGACGCAGGCCGTGCTCGAAGAGCGCGTGGCGGCCCTTGAAGGCGGCACGGCCGCGCTCGCCGTCGCCTCGGGCCATTCGGCCCAGCTCCTCGTCTTCCACACGATCATGCGCCCGGGCGACAACTTCATCGCCGCGCGCCGGCTCTATGGCGGCTCGATCAACCAGTTCGGCCACGCCTTCAAGTCGTTCGACTGGCATGTGCGCTGGGCCGATCCGGCGGACCTTTCGAGCTTCGAAAGCCAGATCGACAACAAGACCAAGGCGATCTTCATCGAGAGTCTGGCCAATCCCGGCGGCACCTTCGTCGATATCGCCGGCATCGCCGAGGTCGCCCACCGCCACGGCCTGCCGCTCATCGTCGACAACACGATGGCGACGCCCTACCTGCTGCGCCCGCTGGAGCACGGCGCGGACATCGTCGTGCATTCGCTGACCAAGTTCATGGGCGGCCACGGCAATTCCATGGGCGGCGTCATCGTCGACGGCGGTACCTTCGACTGGTCGGCCTCCGGCAAGTATCCGGCGCTCTCCGAGCCGCGCCCGGAATATGCCGGCATGGTGCTGCACGCCACCTTCGGCAACTTCGCCTTCGCCATCGCCTGCCGCGTCCTCGGCCTGCGCGACTTCGGCCCGGCCATCTCGCCCTTCAACGCCTTCCAGATCCTCAACGGCATCGAGACGCTGCCGCTGCGCATGCAGCGCCATTGCGACAACGCGCTCGCCGTCGCCAAGTGGTTGAAAGGCCACGATAAGGTATCCTGGGTCAACTATGCGGGCCTCGAGAGCGACCCCAACCACGGGCTGCAGCAGCGTTACTCGCCGAAGGGCGCGGGCGCCGTCTTCACCTTCGGCCTGAAGGGCGGCTACGAGGCGGGCAAGCGCTTCGTCGAGGGGCTGGAAATGCTCTCGCACCTCGCCAATATCGGCGACACGCGCTCGCTCGTCATCCATCCGGCATCCACCACCCACCGCCAGCTCAGCGAGGAGCAGCAGGTCGCCGCCGGCGCCGGCCCGGATGTCGTGCGCCTTTCCATCGGCATCGAGGACGCCGCCGACATCATCGCCGATATCGAGCAGGCGCTCGCCAAGGCCTGAGAAATCGGGTTGCCCTGCATCCGACAGTGGGATGTGGGGCAACCCCGCACACGAAGAGGGCCGATATGAGCAACGCACGCAATTTCGACATTTCCGGCATCGCACCGGAAGAAGGCCGTCCGGCGGCCGACAGGCTGATTTCCGGCGATCCGGTCTTCACGAGCTGGAACATCGAGGAGGCCGATGGCGGCATCTATTCCGGCATATGGCAATCGACGCCGGGCAAATGGCGCATCCAGTACGACGAATGGGAATATTTCCACATCCTCGAAGGCCACTCCATCGTGACCTCCGAAGACGGCGAGACCTTCGACCTCAAGGCCGGCGACCGCCTGATCATCAGACCCGGCTTCAAGGGAACCTGGGAAGTCGTTGAAACGACTCGCAAGGACTATGTGATCCGGCTTTAGGATCGCGCCGCGCTACCTCCTTTCGGCCTCGCCTATTTCCCGACCGCCACACCCTCGCGGCGGGGATCGGCGGCGCCCCGGATGCCGCCCCCGGTCAGCTCGATGGCGTGGAGGCCGGAATTCATCTCGCCGGGCTTGACCTCGTAGCCGAGCGCCTTCAGTGGCTCCGCCAGCTTTTCCGCATCCGTGCCCGCCTCGATCTCGTAGGGGCCGAAGCGGTTGATGAGATGAGGCATGGCGACGACGTCGCCGATATCCATGCCCCAGTCGATATAGGCGACGAGCGCCTGCGCCACATAGCCGATGATCTGGCTGCCGCCGGGCGAGCCGATGGCGAGGAGCGGCTTGCCGTCCTTGAGCACGATGGTCGGCGACATCGAGGAGCGCGGGCGCTTGCCCGGCTCGACGCGGTTGGCGACCGGCACGCCCTCGTCATGCGTCCTGAAGGAAAAGTCGGTCAGTTCGTTGTTCAGCAGGAAGCCGCCCGTCATCAGCCGCGAGCCGAAGCCGTTTTCGATGGTCGTCGTCATGGAGACGACGTTGCCCGCCTTGTCGACGATGACGAAATGGCTGGTGGAAGGCAGTTCGAGCGCTGCGTCGCGGCCGAAGTTGAGGGCGTGGTCCCATTCCGGCCTGCCGGCCGTCACGGCGTTGTCGCCGAGCGCCTTTTCGCCGTCGAGCAGTTTCGCCCGCTCGCCGAGATAGGTCTTGTCGAGAAGACCCTCGATCGGGGCGGGCACGAAGTCGGTATCGGCGAGGTAGCGCTCCCGGTCGGCGAAGGCGAGGCGCTGGGCGTCGCCGATCAGCCGCCAGCTTTCCGGATTGTCCTTGCCGAGAGCCTTGAGGTCGAAGTTCTCCAGCATGCCGAGCATCTCGCCGATGGCGACCGCGCCGGAGGAGGGCGGCCCCATGCCGCAGACGTCGAGCGCGCGGTAGCGGGCGCAGACCGGAGGGCGTTCTTTCACCTGATAGTTGGCAAGGTCCTCTAGCGAGAGAACGCCGGCATTGCTGCCGGACATGCGCACCGTATCGACAATCCCCTCGGCGACCGGGCCGCTGTAGAAGGCCTGCGCGCCGCCCTTGGCAATCGTGGCGAGGGTTTCGGCATAGGCGGGGTTCTTCAGCACGGTGCCGGCCTTCAGCGGCGCGCCGTCGGCGCCGAAGAAGTAGGCGGCCGTCGCCTCGAAGGTCTTCAGCCGGTCGCCTTCCGCGGCGATGAGGCCGGCAAGGCGCGGCGAGACGGCAAAGCCCTCGCGCGCCAGTGTTTCCGCCGGCGTGAAGAGGTCCTTCCAGGGCTTGCGGCCCCAGCGGTTGTGCGCCTGCTGCAGCAGCATGACGGTGCCGGGCGTGCCGACCGAGCGCCCGCCGACGACGGCATCGAAGAAATCGAGCGGCTGGCCCGTCTTGTCGAGGAAGAGCTTCGGTGTCGCCTCCATCGGCGCGGTCTCGCGCCCGTCGAGCGTGACGACGCGCTTCGCCTCGGCGTCGTAATAGACGAGGAATGCCCCGCCGCCGAGGCCGGAGGACTGCGGCTCCACGAGGCCGAGCACGGTCTGGACGGCGACCATGGCGTCGATGGCGCTGCCGCCCTCGGCAAGGACCTTCTCGCCCGCTGCCGCCGCGAGCGGATGGGCGGCGGCGACCATATGGTCCTTCGCGGTCGCGACACTCGCCGCGGCAAGGCCGGTCGCCCGTTCGGGGGCGATCGTGTCCGACGCCTGCTGGGCGAGGGCGCCCGTCGCGGTCATGAGAAGCAGCGAAAGGGCTGCGATCGATGGTCTCGTCATGGCTGCCTCCGTCCGGCGGCTGGGGCGATGGGGTGGGGCGGGAGGGATGGCCGGATTCATCCTTCCTTCACCTTGCCTCCGGTTCGGTTGTGGAAATCGCGGTTCCACCTCGCGCCGGTTAACCGCATTCTGGCATAGAGCGCCGCAAAACGCTTGGCCGTCTTGAAGTCGCATACCCTGACACTCTATGTAGGGAAGACGAAACTTGCTGATTCCCAACGCTTGCGAAGGGTTTCAGAGCCACCTGAGATGAAGGATTGATATGAGAAATCCCGTAGATACCGCCATGGCTCTGGTGCCGATGGTCGTCGAGCAGACCAACCGCGGCGAGCGTTCCTACGACATCTATTCGCGTCTCCTCAAGGAGCGCATCATCTTCCTGACGGGTCCCGTCGAGGATCATATCGCCACGCTCGTCTGCGCGCAGCTTCTCTTCCTCGAGGCCGAGAACCCGAAGAAGGAGATCGCGCTCTACATCAATTCGCCGGGCGGCGTCGTGACCTCGGGCATGGCGATCTACGATACGATGCAGTTCATCAAGCCGGCCGTGTCGACGCTCTGCATCGGCCAGGCCGCGTCCATGGGCTCGCTGCTGCTTGCCGCCGGCCACAAGGACATGCGCTTTGCAACGCCCAATGCCCGCATCATGGTGCACCAGCCCTCGGGCGGCTTCCAGGGCCAGGCGTCCGACATCGAGCGCCACGCCAAGGACATCCTCAAGATGAAGCGCAAGCTGAACGAGGTCTATGTCAAGCACTGCGGCCGCACCTACGAGGAAGTGGAACAGACCCTCGATCGCGACCATTTCATGAGTGCGGACGAGGCGAAGGAGTGGGGCCTGGTGGACCAGGTCATCACCAGCCGCGCCGAGGCCGAGGGCGGCGAAAGCGCCTGAAATCAAGGTTTTGTGTGCGGATGGGGCATATTGTGACGCATTTGTAATGGTCACGGGCTTTATCCGCACGGCAAACCCGTTAATATTGGCCGTTAATGCTATGTTGATTTGACAGACCTAGCATTCGGTAATTCGGTGGGGCTTCGTTGCCACCGGTTCGGGCGGTGCCCATGCCGGTCAGTACCCCTGGAGCCTTCGAAGGGCGGCGCGAGCGGCCCCCGAGAAGGTGGTTTGAGTGGTCCGGCCATCTTCCTGAAGATGAACGGCGTGCTGGAAGGAAAGTGATATGAGCAAGGTCAGCGGCAGCAACGGCGGCGACTCCAAGAATACCCTTTACTGCTCCTTCTGCGGCAAGAGCCAGCACGAGGTCCGCAAGCTGATTGCCGGACCGACGGTGTTCATCTGCGATGAATGCGTCGAACTGTGCATGGACATCATCCGCGAGGAGAACAAGACCTCGATGGTGAAATCCCGCGATGGCGTTCCCACGCCCCAGGATATCATCAAGGTCCTCGATGAATACGTCATCGGCCAGCAGCAGGCCAAGCGCATCCTGTCGGTCGCGGTGCACAACCACTACAAGCGCCTGGCGCATGCCGCCAAGGGCTCGGACGTGGAACTGGCGAAGTCGAACATCATGCTGGTCGGCCCGACGGGCTGCGGCAAGACCTATCTCGCCCAGACGCTCGCCCGCATCATCGACGTGCCCTTCACCATGGCCGACGCCACGACGCTGACCGAAGCCGGTTACGTCGGCGAGGACGTGGAGAACATCATCCTCAAGCTCCTGCAGGCGGCCGACTACAATGTCGAGCGCGCGCAGCGCGGCATCGTCTATATCGACGAGGTCGACAAGATTTCGCGCAAGTCCGACAACCCGTCCATAACCCGTGACGTGTCGGGCGAGGGCGTGCAGCAGGCGCTTCTGAAGATCATGGAAGGCACGGTCGCCTCCGTACCGCCGCAGGGCGGCCGCAAGCATCCGCAGCAGGAATTCCTGCAGGTCGACACGACGAACATCCTGTTCATCTGCGGCGGCGCCTTCGCCGGTCTCGACAAGATCATCTCCGCCCGCGGCGAGAAGACCTCCATCGGCTTCGGCGCGACGGTTCGTTCGCCGGAAGATCGCCGCGTCGGCGAAGTCCTGCGCGACCTCGAGCCGGAAGATCTGGTGAAGTTCGGCCTCATCCCGGAATTCATCGGTCGTCTGCCGGTTCTGGCGACGCTGGAAGACCTCGACGAGGATGCGCTGATCCAGATTCTGTCTGAGCCGAAGAACGCGCTGATCAAGCAGTACCAGCGCCTGTTCGAGATGGAAGATGTGGAACTGACCTTCCACGAGGACGCGCTGCGCGAGATCGCCCGCAAGGCGATCGTCCGCAAGACCGGCGCCCGCGGCCTGCGCTCGATCATGGAGAAGATCCTGCTCGACACGATGTTCGAGCTGCCGACGCTGGAAGGCGTCCGCGAGGTCGTCATCTCCGACGAGGTGGTCAAGGGTGCGGCCCGTCCGCTCTACATCTACTCGGAGCGCTCCGAGGAGAAGGCCAACGTTTCGGCCTGAACCTCCGGCTCTCCTTGCCAACGATCTGGACCCGCCCACGGCGGGTCTTTTCGTTTGAAAATCACTGGTGATATTTCGTGACTAGCCGCTTCCATCCATCAAGGGCATGATACGCGACTGATCCGGCGCGCAGGTGAGGCGTTGCGAAACGGCACGCGCCGCGCGAATATGGAAGACTTCGATTCTGTTTCGCGTATGCTCCGGCAATGATTGCCGGGGGAAGGCCGCAAGTTCCGCGACAGCGCGGAAGACTAGACTTCCCTTGATGGTTCGTCTGGTCCGGCGCGGGGTGGGGCACCTCGGCGCCGGGCTTGAAAAAGCGTTAGCCGCACGCCACCTGTGGATGGAAAAGATAGCCGGCCCGGTGTTCCCAGGCACCGACAGGACCGGTTCCCGGAAACGGGACGTTTGAAAGGAAATGACATGACGAAAAAGACGTCTGCGCCGCACGACTCCACGGCCTTCCCGGTCCTGCCCCTGCGCGACATCGTGGTGTTCCCTCACATGATCGTGCCGCTGTTCGTCGGTCGCGAGAAGTCGATCCGTGCGCTGGAAGAGGTGATGGGCACTGACAAGCAGATCATGCTTGCCACCCAGATCAACGCTTCCGACGACGATCCGGAGACCGACGCCATATACCGCATCGGCACCGTCGCCAATGTTCTCCAGCTCCTGAAGCTGCCCGACGGCACCGTGAAGGTTCTCGTCGAGGGCCGCGCCCGCGCGGAGATCGACGGCTATACCGACCGCGAGGAGTTCTACGAGGCGATGGCGCATGTGCTGCCCGAGCCGGACGAGGACCCGGTCGAGATCGAGGCGCTGTCGCGCTCGGTCGTCTCCGAGTTCGAGAACTATGTGAAGCTCAACAAGAAGATTTCGCCGGAAGTCGTCGGCGCCGCGAGCCAGATCGAGGACTACTCGAAGCTCGCCGACACCGTCGCCTCGCACCTCTCCATCAAGATCGTCGAGAAGCAGGAGATGCTCGAGACGACCAGCGTCAAGCTGCGCCTCGAAAAGGCGCTCGGCTTCATGGAAGGCGAGATCTCCGTTCTGCAGGTCGAGAAACGAATCCGCTCGCGTGTAAAACGCCAGATGGAGAAGACCCAGCGCGAATATTACCTCAACGAACAGATGAAGGCGATCCAGAAGGAGCTTGGCGACGGCGAGGACGGCCGCGACGAGATGGCCGAACTGGAAGAGAAGATCGCCAAGGTCAAGCTCTCCAAGGAGGCCCGCGAGAAGGCGGATGCCGAGCTGAAGAAGCTGCGCCAGATGAGCCCGATGTCGGCGGAAGCCACCGTCGTGCGCAACTATCTCGACTGGCTGACGGGCATTCCGTGGGGCAAGAAGTCGAAGATCAAGACCGACCTGAACGCCGCTGAAAAGATCCTCGACGAGGATCATTTCGGCCTCGACAAGGTCAAGGAGCGCATCGTCGAATATCTCGCCGTGCAGGCCCGCTCGACCAAGATCAAAGGCCCGATCCTGTGCCTCGTCGGCCCTCCGGGCGTCGGCAAGACCTCGCTCGCCAAGTCGATCGCCAAGGCGACCGGCCGCGAATATATCCGCATGGCGCTCGGCGGCGTGCGTGACGAGGCCGAGATCCGCGGTCACCGCCGCACCTATATCGGCTCGATGCCCGGCAAGGTCATCCAGTCGATGAAGAAGGCGAAGAAGTCCAATCCGCTCTTCCTGCTCGACGAGATCGACAAGATGGGCATGGACTTCCGCGGCGACCCGTCCTCGGCCCTGCTGGAGGTGCTGGACCCGGAACAGAACTCGACCTTCATGGACCACTACCTGGAAGTCGAATACGACCTGTCCAACGTCATGTTCGTGACGACGGCGAACACGCTGAACATTCCTGCGCCCCTGATGGACCGCATGGAAGTGATCCGCATCGCCGGCTACACGGAAGAAGAGAAGCTGGAAATCGCGAAAAGGCACCTGCTGCCCAAGGCGATCCGCGACCACGCGCTGCAGCCGAAGGAATTCTCGGTCACCGACGGCGCGCTGATGGCGGTCATCCAGCAGTACACCCGCGAGGCGGGCGTTCGTAACTTCGAGCGTGAACTGATGAAGCTCGCCCGCAAGGCGGTCACCGAGATCATCAAGGGCAAGGCGAAGAAGGTCGAGGTCACGGCTGACAATATCCATGACTTCCTCGGCGTTCCGCGCTTCCGCCACGGCGAAGCCGAGCGTGAGGATCAGGTCGGCGTCGTCACGGGTCTTGCCTGGACGGAAGTCGGTGGCGAGCTGCTTACCATCGAAGGCGTGAGCCTGCCGGGTGGCAAGGGCCGCATGACGGTCACGGGCAACCTGAAGGACGTGATGAAGGAATCGATTTCGGCGGCGGCCTCCTATGTCCGCTCGCGCGCCGTCGATTTCGGCATCGAGCCGCCGCGCTTCGACAAGACGGACATCCACGTCCACGTGCCGGAAGGCGCGACGCCGAAGGACGGTCCGTCGGCCGGCATCGCCATGGCGACCGCCATCGTCTCCATCATGACCGGCATTCCGGTCTCGAAGGATATCGCGATGACGGGCGAAGTGACGCTGCGCGGCCGGGTCCTGCCCATCGGCGGGCTGAAGGAAAAGCTGCTCGCGGCCCTTCGCGGCGGCATCAAGAAGGTGCTGATCCCGGAAGAGAACGCCAAGGACCTGGCGGACATTCCGGACAATGTGAAGAACAGCATGGAGATCGTTCCGGTCTCGCGGATGGGCGAGGTGATCGAGCATGCGCTCGTCCGCAAGCCCGAGCCGATCGAGTGGGACGGCACGGTCGAGGCGGCCAAGGTGCCGCCCGTCGAATCGACCGAGGACGGCGCCGGCGCGGTCGCGCACTGAGCCTTCCGGCCGGGCAATTTGCCCGGCCCACCGGTCAAAAATGCCAAAAGACCGGCCCTCGGGCCGGTCTTTTTCGTCGAAAAGAGTGTGTAAACCCCGGATTCTCAGGCTTTCCGGGCGAAATATTCTTGCGGGGCGAAGGCCGATGCGTATTCTGCCCCCGACTTGTATGAGTCGTTTCAAACCGTAAGAAAGGGGTGGAAACATGAACAAGAATGAACTCGTATCCGCAGTGGCTGAGAAGTCTGGCCTCTCCAAGACGGACGCAGCATCTGCTGTCGACGCCGTTTTCGAGACGATCCAGGGCGAACTCAAGAACGGCGGCGACGTTCGTCTCGTCGGTTTCGGCAATTTCTCCGTATCGCGTCGTGAAGCTTCGAAGGGCCGCAACCTTTCGACGGGCGCCGAGATCGAGATCCCGGCTCGCAACGTGCCGAAGTTCTCGGCCGGCAAGGGCCTGAAGGACGCCGTCAACGGCTGATCTTCAGCCGCCGCGTGATCCTCGCGTGCAAGCGCGGCCGGTCCTGCGGCAGCTAAACGTTCTTCCGCGCCTTCGCGCGTCGTCACCGACGCGCGGCGCTGGAGGGTAGAGCGGTTATCCACTCCGCCGCCATCCTGATTTCAGGATCAGGGGTCCGGTTCGTCCGGGCCCCTTTTTGTTTGGCGCATGGCGCATCGCCGCCGCCGCGATTGTCATCGCGCTGTAACAGGAAAGCTTCAGAACCGCCGGGTTCCATTGACCGGATTCCGGAGGATTTCATGAAAACCCGTTCGCTCACCGCTGCTCTGGCAGCGGTCCTCGCCGCATCGGTGGCGTCCGCCGCCAGCGCCGAGCCCGTATTCAATCGCATTGCATCCTTTGCCGTTGCCGACAACCTGCCGGAAGGCGCGGACAAGGCGACGCCGACCTCGTCCGAAATCATCGCCGCCTCCGAGGACGGCAACACGCTCGTCTATTCCGACAGTCCGAACAAGGCGGTCGGCTTCATCGACATCACCGACGCCAGGGCGCCGAAGGCCGGCGGCATCGTCGCCTTCGAAGGCGAACCGACCTCCGTGACCTTTGCGGCCGGCAAGGCGCTGGTCGCCGTCAATACGCGCGAGAGCTATGTGAAGCCCTCCGGCATCCTCGCCCAGGTCGACGTCGCCTCGAAGACGGTCGATGCGACCTGCGACCTCGGCGGCCAGCCGGATTCGATCGCACTCAACAAGGACAAGACGCTCGCCGCCATCGCCATCGAGAACGAGCGTGACGAGGAGCTCAACGACGGCGCTCTTCCGCAGATGCCGGCCGGCGACCTCGTGCTGCTGTCGCTGAAGGACGGCGTCGTCGATTGCGGCTCGATCAGGCATGTGGCCCTGACGGGCCTTGCCGAGATCGCCGGGGAGGACCCCGAGCCCGAATTCGTCTCCTTCAACGGCCTCGACGAAGTCGCCGTCACGCTGCAGGAGAACAACCATATCGTCATCGTCGACGGCAAGACGGGCACGGTGAAGAGCCACTTCTCCGCCGGCACCGTCAGCCTCGAGGGCGTCGACACAAAGAAGGACGGCGCGTTGAAGTTCACCGGCAAGGTCGAGAACGTTGCCCGCGAGCCCGACGCCGTGAAATGGCTGGACGACAACCGCCTCGTCGTAGCCAACGAAGGCGACTGGAAGGGCGGCGCCCGCGGCTTCACCATCTTCGACAAGCAGGGCAAGGTTCTCTACGAGAACGGCGCGGCCTTCGAGCGCGAGATTGCGAAGATCGGCCACTATCCGGACAAGCGCAACAAGAAGGGCGTCGAGCCGGAAGGCCTGGAGGTCGCGAAATTCGGCGAGGACAACCTGTTCTTCGTGCTGGCCGAGCGCGCGTCCATCGTCGGAGTCTACAAGGACACCGGCGGCGAGCCCGAGCTTCTTCAGCTCCTGCCGTCGGGCATCGGCCCGGAAGGCGCCGTCGCTATTCCCGCCCGCAATCTTCTCGTGACCGCCAACGAGACCGACCTCGTCGAGGACGGCGGCGCGCGCTCGCATGTCATGATCTACGAGCGCGCGGAAGGGGAGGCGGCCTATCCGCAGATCGTCTCCACCGAGAAGGACGGCGAGCTGATCGGCTTCGGCGCGCTTTCCGGTCTTGCCCCGGTCAAGGACAAGCCGGGCATGCTCTATGCCGTCAACGACTCCTTTTATGCCTCCCAGCCGACGATCTTCACGATCGACGCGACGGGCAAGCCGGCGAAGATCGTCGATGCCCTGCGCATCACCCGCAATGGCGCCGCCGCGCAGAAGCTCGACAGCGAAGGCCTGGCGCCGGATGGCGAAGGCGGCTTCTGGCTGGCCAACGAGGGCGATGCCGACAAGCTCTATGCCCATGCGATCATCCATGTGAACGCGAAGGGTGAGATCGACAAGGAGATCGCCATTCCCGCGGAGCTGCGCGCCGGCGAGAAGCGCTTCGGCTTCGAAGGCATCACCAGAGTCGGCGAGGGCGACGACATGGTGCTCTGGATGGCCGTTCAGCGCGAATGGGGCGACGACGAGAAGGGCTTCGTGAAGCTCGTCTCCTACAAACCGTCCTCCAAGGAATGGGGCGCTGTCCGCTACCCGCTCGAAAAGACCGAAAGCGGCTGGGTCGGCCTCTCCGAGATCACGGCGAACGGCGATCATGCCTATATCATCGAGCGTGACAACCTGATCGGCCAGGCCGCCAGGCTGAAGAAGCTCTACCGTGTGGCGCTGGCCGACCTGAAGCCGGCCAAGCTCGGCGGTGAGCTGCCGGTCGTGAAGAAGGAGGAGGTCCGCGACCTCATTCCCGACCTCAAGGCCACCAATGGCTATGTCGTCGACAAGGTCGAGGGCTTCGCCATCGACGCGGCCGGCAACGGCTTCGTCGTGACGGACAACGACGGCGTGGACGATTCGTCCGGCGAAACGCTGTTCTTCGGCATCGGCCCGCTCAACGCCATGTAGGCGGCGGGTCGCGCGTCCTCCTCGTGCGGGGGAGGGCGCGGTTTTCCACGCCCAAACGAAAAGGCCGGGATCCTGCGATCCCGGCCTTTTCTTTCTCGTTATCGTTCGGCCTAGCCGACGACGCGCAATGAAGCCGCAGGCGTCACCTCTGGCAACTCGCTTGCGTTCTTGTCTCTTTCCCGTTGCAGCTCTTCGGTCTTCGCGCTGAGACAGCCGATGATTTCCTTCAGATGCTGCTTCTGATCTTCGGTCAGAACGTTGAAGATCGCTTCGATCGTCTTGTGCTGCGGTTGCTGGGCGGCCGAAATGACGGTCCGGCCCATATCCGTGATCGAGACGATCTTGGCGCGACGGTCCTTGGGGTCGGGCTCTCGTTTTACGAGCTTGTCCCGTTCCAGGCCGTCGATCGCTTCCGTCACCGTACGGGGTGCGAAACCAAGCGCGCAGGCGATATCCGTCGACCGCTGCGGGCCCTGACATTCCAGAAGAAGCAGGAACTTGCTGCGGGCGAGCGAGACGCCTTCGTCCATCATGCACTCGTTCACCAGGCGACTCACCTGATGGTAGAGTTTGAACATGCCTTGGGAGATTTCTATCGTGCTATTCATGAGGTGGAATATAGGTATTATGAGGGACCATGTCAAATGATCGAGATGTTTTTCATTGAGTTCGATCATAGATATTGAACGATGCCTGTAAATGCGAACTGTTCGGTAACAGGCGGTTTTTCTTGCCTCTTCTCGGCCTTTTTCGCAGAGGGGCGATTTCTTCCCTGCATAACCCGCTCATAAGGCCGCAGGTGCGGCCGCAAGCATTGACCCGAACGGGTGGCCGGGGCGATGGTCCGGCCATGCCATTCCGCTTCATCCACACGGCCGACCTGCATCTCGATTCGCCGCTCACCTCGCTCGCGCTGCGCAATGCCGATCTCGGCGCCCTCGTGCGCGGGGCGACCCGAAAGGCGCTGGAGCGCATCGTCGACCTTGCCATTGCCGAGGCGGTGGATGCGGTGATCGTCGCCGGCGATCTCTATGACGGCTCGCAGACCTCCATGGCGACCGCGCTCTTCCTGATGGGCCAGATGCGTCGCCTGGAGGCGGAGGGCATCCGCGTCTACATCATCCGCGGCAACCACGATGCGCAGTCGCAGATCACCCGCGAACTGACCTTCCCGCCCAACGTCCACGTCTTCGACGGGCGCGGCAAGCCGGTGCGCGCGGGCGCGCTGGAAAATGGCCGCGAGGTCCATGTCCACGGCGTCAGCTTCGCCAATCCGCACGCCCCCGCCTCGCTGCTGCCGACCTTCCGCGCCCCGGTGCCGGATGCGGTCAATATCGGCCTTATGCATACGAGCCTTGCGGGTGCGAGCCGGCACGATCCCTATGCCCCGGTGGGACTTGCCGATCTTTCCGCGCACGGCTTCGACTACTGGGCGCTCGGCCATATCCACCAGCGGCGCGTCCATCTGGAAAAGCCCTGGATCGTCATGCCCGGCAATCCGCAGGGCCGCGACATCAACGAGGGCGGGCCGAAGGGCGTGACGCTCGCCACCGTCGCCGAGGACGACTCGATCACCTGCGAGGAGCGCCATGTCGCCGTCGCGGTCTTCGAGCGGCTTTCGCTCGACCTTTCCGGCACCGACGACTGGACCGGCATGCTCGACCGCGCCGAAGGCCTGCTCGGCGCGGCGCGGGCGGCCGCAGGCGGCGCGCATCTCGTCGCCCGTGTCGCCGTGACCGGCGCGACGCCGCTCGCCTGGCGCCTGCGCCGTGACGAGGACCTGCTGCTTGCCGAATTGCAGAACCTTGCGGCCTCGCTCGGCGAATGCTGGATCGAGGCGGTGGAGCTTGCCGTTTCCGTGCCCGCTGCGGAAGCGGGCGCCGATGCCGGCCCGCTCGCCGAGCTTGCGCGTCTGATGCGCGAGGACGTCGTGGAGAACCATGCCTATCGGGAAGAGCTGCGCGAGGCGCTGGGCGATCTGCTGCGCCAGCTTCCGCGGGAAGCGCGCAGCCTTCTTGCCACGGACGAGACGGAGGAGGAGGCGCTGCTGTCGGATATCGCCGTGCAGGGCTCGGATGCCGTGCTCGCCCGCCTCGGCGGCGAAAGCGGGGGAGCCTAGCGCATGCGCCTCGACAGATTGGACCTCGTCCGCTACGGCAAGTTCACCGACCGCAGCCTGGATTTCGGCAGCGCGCAGCCGGGCAGGGCCGATTTCCACCTCGTCCACGGCCCCAACGAGGCGGGCAAGTCGACGCTGTTCTCCGCCTATCTCGATCTCCTCTTCGGCATCGAGAAATCGAGCGCCTACGGCTTCCTCCATCCCTATGCGCTGATGCGCGTGGGGGGCGCGCTCTCCATCGGCGCGCAGCGGCACGAGGCCTATCGCCTCAAGAAGAACCAGGGCTCGCTCGTCACGGCCGACGACCGGGCGCTGCCGGACGGGCTCTTCGCCTCCGTGCTCGGCGGGATGGACCGCAACGCCTATCGCACCATGTTCTCGCTGGACGACGAGAGCATTGAGAAGGGCGGCGAGGATATCCTGAAGAGCGAGGGCGAACTCGGCTCCATGCTGTTTTCCGCCAGCTCCGGCCTGTCCGACATGGCCTCCGGCCTTGCCGCGCTGAAGGCGGAAGCCGACGACTTCTACCGCCCCTCCGGCCGCAAGCACGGCCTCTCGGTCCTGAAGGCGGAAATCGAGGCGCTGGCCGCCGAGCGCAAGGCGCTCGACGTCGCCGCCCGCGATTACGGCCAGCTCGTCCGCGACCGCGATGCCGCGATCCAGCGCCATGAGGCGGCGACGGCCGCGCGCGGAGAAGCGCGGGCAGCGTTTGTGCAGGCGGAACGCAGCCTCTCCGCGCTGCCTTACCTCCATCGCCTTCGTGCATTGCGCGCGGAGCTCGGCGGCTTCGATCTCGCCGATTCCCCGCCGCCCGCTTGGCGCGCGCTACTCGGCGAGCTTGCGCGCGAGGAGGCGGAGATCGCCGCGCGGGCCACGCGCGTCGTCGACGAGCGCGACCGCCATGCCGAAGAGCGCGCCGCGCTTGCCGAAGACCTTGCCGTGCTCGCCGCCGAGGCCGATATCGCCGCGCTTTCCGGCTCGGCGCTGGAAGCCCGCTTCCGCACCGCCGCCATGGACCTTGCCGCCCGCGAGGCGGATCGGGCCCGCGTCGTCGCGACCATCGCCGCCGGCATCGCCACGCTGGGCCTGCCCGCCGGGGCCGATCCGCGCGAAATCCTGTTGCCCGCCGGCCTTGCCGAACGGCTCGGTTCCCTCCTGTCGCGGCGCGTAGCGCTTGCCGAGCGGTTCGAAGCCGCCCGGCGGGAGCGCGCGGAGGCGGAAAAGACCCTTGCCGCTATCGGCGACGGGGCCGGCAGCGCCTCCGATGCGGAAAGGCAGCGCGACGAGGAGGCCCAGTCGGCCCTCGGCGCCATCGTTCGTGCCGCCCGCGCCGGCGATTTGCCCGCCCGCCTGCGCGAGGCCCGGCGTCTTGCCGCTCTGGCAAAGCAGGAGGCGGATGGCGCCCTGTCCCGCCTCACGCCATGGACGGGCTCCGCGGCTGCGCTGGAAGCCGTCGCAGCTCCGGCAACGGACGAACTGGAACGCCTGCGCCGGCAATCCGACGCGGCGGCCGATGCATTGAACCGGCAGCGGGAACAGGTCGCGGCGCTGGAGCGCGATGTCGCCGCTGCAAGGGCAATGCTCGATGCGCTTCGCAAGGCGACGGGCGCGGCGGGGGAGGAAGAGGCCGCGCACCTGCGCGCCGCGCGCGAAGCGGCATGGCAGGCGCATCTGGCGAGACTGGACGTACCGTCGGCCGGTGCTTTCGAGGCGGCGATGCGCGAGGACGACCGCGCGACGGAAGCCCGGCTGTGCAATGCCGACCGCCTGTCTGAAATCCGCGTCCTCGAACGCACCTTCCTCGAGGGCGTGGCGAGGCTCGAAACATTCAGCGCCGAGACGCTGCGGCTTGAGCGGCAGAAAGCCGATATCGAGGCGAAAACCTCCGCCCTTGCTGTCGGCCTCGGACTCGCGCCGCAGACCTCCCTTGCCGATGTGGTTTCCTGGCTGGAGCGCCGCGGCGCGGCGCTGGAGAAACTTGCCGTCCTGGCGCGGCAGGAGACGGAGGCGGGGCTTGTCGCGCGGGAAGCGGAAGACGTGTCTTCGCGCCTCTCCGCCCACCTTCCCGAGGGGCTGGCGAAGGATGCAGGCTTCGATGAGACCCTTTTCCTGGCAGAGGACAGGCTGGAGGCGCTGAAGACCGCCCGCGCCGAGCGCCTTGCCGCCGCCGAGCGCCTTGCGCGCGCGAAGGCGGATGCCGAGGCGCGCGGGAAGGTCGTGGACGAGGCGGCAAGCGCATTGGCGGCATGGCAGGAGGTCTGGAACGCGGCGATTGCCGGAACATGGCTTGCAAGCGGCAGCGCCCCGGCCGATCCGGATCGCCTTTCCACCCTGCTGCCCGCCTTGCAGGCGCTTGCCCAGAATGTCGAGCGGCAGCGGGAGCTGGAGCATCGCATCGCGGCCATGCGCCGCGACCAGGAGGATTATGCCGGCCATGCGGCCCGTCTCGCCGCTCGCCTGACGGAACCCTTCGATCCCTCCGATCCGCTGGCGACCGTCGCCGGGCTCGCCCGCCGCCTTGCCGCGGCGAAAACGGTCCGCGACCGCCGCGAGGCCATCGACAAGGCGCTTGCGCGGCTTGGCGAGGAGGAGAGGGCGCTGGACGAGCGCCGCGCGGTGCTCGCGGCGCGACAGTCGGATATTTTTGCCTTCCTCGGCTGCGAAAGCCTTGCGGAGGCGGAGATCCTGCTCGAAGCCTACCGCAAGCGTGACGAAGTACGCAGCCGCGCGGAGGATGCCGCGCGCGATCTCGTGCAGCAGATGCGCGTGGAAACGGTCGACGAGGCCGAGGCGCTTCTCGCCGCCGTCGACGAGGACCAGCTTGCCGCCGAGCGGGATGACCTTTCGGCCCGGCTGGACGAGTTGGACCGGGCGGTGCAGGAGCAGCACCTCGCACGGGCGAAGGCCGAGGAGGCGCTCGCCGCCATCGCCGGCAGCGACGCGGCGGCGGCGCTGGAGGAGCGGCGGCGCACCGCGCTGGTCGATCTTGCGGAAAGGTCGCGGCGCTATCTTTCGACGCGCGCCGGTATCATGGCCGCCGAACAGGCTCTTCGCCTTTACCGCGAGCGCCATCGCAGCGCGATGATGGAGCGGGCCTCGCACACCTTCCGCGACATTACCGGCGGCGAATATGCCGGCCTTTCCACGGTGCTGGAGAAGGACAGCGAATTCCTCGTCGTCAATGCCGCTGCGGGCGGCTCGAAGCTCGCGCGTGACCTTTCCAAGGGAACGCGCTTCCAGCTCTATCTCGCCCTGCGCGTCGCCGGCTATCACGAGATCGCCGCAAGCCGCGAGATCGTGCCCTTCATTGCCGACGACATCATGGAAACCTTCGACGACCGGCGGGCGCTGAACGCGTTGCGTGTCATGGGCGGGATGGCGAGGAGCGGGCAGGTGATCTACCTGACCCACCACCAGCACCTGAAGGCGCTTGCGCGGGAAGCCTGCCCGGACGTCACGATCCACGAACTGTGACGGCTGAAACGGCCCGGAAGCGGCCGGAATGGGCGCCGCGAACTTGACTTGCCGGGGGTTAAATGTTTCTTGGCGCACCATCGGCAATGCCCGCGCAGACTGCTTCGCGCGGCGCTCCGCCCGGCAATTCCTCCATCGGGAATTGCGGGAAGGCTAAGGACAGGCATGACGACCGGAACAGGCAAAGAGGCGACGATCTGGCCGCGGGGTTTTGCACCCGTCGGCTTCCTCATGCTGCTTTTCGCCCTGTTCTTCTCGCCGTTCCCCCTCTCGGGCGAAGCGGGAACGTCAAGCCATCCGCAGCGTGCGACCGCCGAGGGTGGTGTCGCGCCGTCGCCGCTCTCGCCGGCCGGCGACGATCTCTGGTTCCCGGCCGGCAGCCATGCGGAGCGGCGCGTCGCGAAGGTCAAGACGGGCCTTGCGGATGGCGATTCCGCCGGCAAGGCGCTTCTCCCGCCCGCCGGTGCGCTGCTCTATCCCTTCGAAACCGCGTCCGTCGTCATCTTCCCGGCGGCAGAAGATGCGGCGCCGGCTTCTGCCGGCAGGGCTGCCTTTCGCAGCCGCGCGCCTCCGGCTCTTGCCGCCTGAGGCCCTCCGGCGCTAACGCGTCGCGCCATTCGATTGAATTCCGATCCCACGGTCGGCGCCGGCCTTTCCGGTCGCGCCGTTCCGGCAGTTGAAGTGGAACAACCCCATGAAAACCTCCAAATGGGCATTGTTTGTCTCCGCCGCCATCATCCTCTTCGGGATGCTCGCGGCCGTGCCGAACGTGCTGACGCCTGAGCAGCAGGCGAAATACGGGCACTTCCTACCCGCCAATCCCGTCACCCTCGGTCTCGACCTGAAGGGCGGCTCGCACCTCGTCCTGGAGGTGGATTCCGCCGCGCTCCGCAAGGCGCGCATGGACGTGCTGCTCAACGATACCCGCGCGATCCTGCGCACGGCGGGCGAGCGCGCCTCCGCCGCCCGCCTCAACGGCACGACGCTGACCGTCACGCTGCCCGACCAGGCGGCGCTCGACAAGGTGCTGCCGGAAGTGCGCAAGCTCGCAGCGCCCACCTCGACGCTCGGCTTCGGCGCCGGCTCGTCGGATATCGATGTCGCGACCAGCGGCCTCCAGATCAACGTGACGCTGACGGAAGCCGGCATCAACGAGCGCATGTCGGCCGCCGTCGAGCAGAGCCTCGAGATCATCCGCCGCCGCGTCGACCAGGTGGGCGTTGCCGAACCGCTGATCCAGCGCGTCGGCGGCGACCGCATCCTCGTCCAGCTCCCGGGCCTGCAGGACCCGACGCGCCTGCGCCAGTTGCTCGGCTCGACCGCGCAGATGAGCTTCCACATGGTCGACCAGACGGTGGATCCGAACGGCGTCGCCCCGCGCGGCGTGCTGATCCTGCCCGGCGCGAACGACGGCCGCAAATATGCGGTCGAGGAGCGCGTGGCGATCTCCGGCGACCGGCTGGCCGACGCCAAGGCCGGCTTCGACCAGCGCTCGAACGAGCCGATCGTCTCGTTCAGCTTCGATTCCACCGGCGCGCGCCAGTTCGCGGAAATCACGCAGGCCAATGTCGGCAAGCCCTTCGCCATCGTCCTCGACGGCAAGGTGCTGACGGCGCCGGTCATCCGCGAGCCGATCATCGGCGGCCAGGGCCAGATCTCGGGCAACTTCAACCCGCAGGAAGCGACCGTCCTTTCGGCGCTGCTGCGCTCGGGCGCCCTGCCGGCGCCGCTCACCATCATCGAGGAGCGCACCGTCGGCCCGAACCTCGGTTCGGACTCGATCCGCATGGGCCTCTATACGGGCTTCGCCGGCCTTCTCGCCGTCGTCATCCTCATGCAGGTGCTTTACGGCGCCTGGGGTCTCATCGCCAATCTCGGCCTCGTGCTGCACACGATCCTGACGATCGGCGTACTCGGCCTGCTCGGCTCGACGTTGACCCTGCCCGGCATCGCCGGCATCATCCTCGGCATCGGCATGGCGGTGGACGCCAACATCCTGATCAACGCCCGTATCCGCGAAGAGACGGCGGGCGGGGCAGGGGCCATGAAGGCGCTCGACGTCGGCTTCAACAAGGCCTACGCGACCATCGTCGACGGCAACATGACGACCATGGTCGGCATGATCCTGCTCTTCATGTTCGGCTCGGGCCCGGTCCGCGGCTTCGCCATCACCATGATCATCGGCCTTGCGATCTCGATGTTCACCTCGATCACCTTCGTGCGCTTCCTGATGCGCGAGGCGGTGATCGTCCGCAAGATGAAGAAGATCGAGATCCATTCGATCTTCGGCAAGACCTGGAACATTCCGACCTTCTCCTTCATGCGCGGCCGCTATATCGCGATCGCGATGTCGGCCTTCATCTCGACCAGCTCGGTCATCCTGTTCTTCACGCCGGGCCTCAACTACGGCATCGACTTCGTCGGCGGCATCCAGGTCGAGGCGACCTCCAAGTCGCCCATCGACCTCGCGACGCTTCGCAAGAAGATGGAGGACCTCAACCTCGGCGAAGTGGCACTGCAGGAATTCGGTCAGGGCACGTCCGTGCTCGTTCGTGTCCAGCGCCAGCCGGGCGGCGAGGCCGAGCAGACCGCGGCGCTCCAGGAGATCCGCAACGGTGTCGCCGAGATGATCCCGGACGCCAATTTCGAGCGCACGGAAGTGGTCGGCCCGACGGTCAGCACCGAGCTGGCGCGGTCCGGCTTCCTCGCCGTCGGTCTCGGCATGGTGGCGATCCTGATCTACATCTGGTGGCGCTTCGAGTGGCACTTCGCGGTGGGCGCCATCGTCACGTTGATCCTCGACATCACCAAGATGATCGGCTTCTTCTCGCTGATGCAGATCGATTTCAACCTGACGGCCATCGCCGCCGTGCTGACGCTGATCGGCTACTCGGTCAACGACAAGGTGGTGGTGTACGACCGAATGCGCGAAAACCTGCGCAAGTACAAGTCGATGCCGTTCTCCGACCTCATCGACCTGTCGATCAACCAGGTGGTCATGCGATGCATCTTCACCTCGCTCGCCGTGGCGGTCTCGCTGCTGCCCATGGCGATATGGGGCGGCGACACGGTGAAGCCCTTCGCCTGGCCGATGCTGTTCGGCGTCGTCGTCGCGACGACCTCGTCGATCTATATCGGCGGCCCGATCCTGCTCTTCCTCAGCCGCTGGTGGAAGGATCGCGACACTGCCCGCGCCGCCGGCGCGGCCGGCACGCCGGCCAAGGAAGCGTAAAACAGAACGGGCGCCCACTGGGCGCCCGTTTCCTTTCCGGCCTCCTTCCCGGCAGGACCGGGGCGATGGTCAGGTGAAACGCGAAGGGCTGAAGGTCGCCGCTCCGATGCCCTCGCGCGCGAGCGGCTCCGGCACCGGATTTGCGGTGAGGAGCGCGGCGGCAAGACTGCCGAGGGCGGGCGAGGTGAGGATGCCGTAGCCCCCCTGGCCGGCGAGCCAGAAGAAGGACGGTTCGTCCTCTGCCGGTCCGACGACGGGCAGGCGGTCGGCGGAGAAGCTGCGCATGCCGGCCCAGCTTCGGAAGACGCGGCGCACGCTGAGCGTCGTCGCCTCCTCGACATAGTGGGCGGCATAGGCGATATCGATCTCCTCCGGCTGCACGTCGGCGGGCTCGCAGGGCGTGGCGTCGGCCGGCGAGGCAAGCAGACGGCCGCCCTCCGGCTTGAAATAGAACGTGTCCTCGATCTCGTTCATTTCCGGCAGGGCGCCCGCATCCACGCCCTCCGGCAGGTCGACCGTGACGGCGGTACGCCGGTGCGGCACGATGCCGAGGGGCCTTACGCCGGACAGGCTGGCGACCGTATCCGCCCAGCCGCCTGCCGCGTTGACGAGGACGCCGGCGGAAAGGGTTTCGCCGCCAGCCTCGATCAGCCACCGGCCGCCGTCGCGGCGAGCGCCGGTGAAGGGGCGCCTTTCGAGGACCTGCGCGCCATTGTGCCGGGCATGGCGGGCGTAGGCCTGCAGGAGCGCGTCCACCTCGATGTCCCAGTAATCGGGGTCGAAATAGGCGGCCGCGACATAGGCCGGGTTCATGATGGGCGCGCGGGCAAGCAGCGCGGCCTCGTCCAGCCACTCGACGGCGACGCCGAGCGCCTTCGTCTGCTCGAAGCGTTCGCGCACCAGCGCAGCCTTGTCCTCGGCACCGAACATGATGCTGCCGCGCGCGATGAGAAGCGGCACGGCGGCAAAGCCTTCCGGCGGGTTCATCATGAAGGCATGGCTGGCGCGGGCCAGTGCATTCACGAGGGGCGCGTTGTCGCGCAGGGTGAATTCGGCGGCGGAGCGGCCGGTACTGTGGTAGCCGAGCGCGTCCTCCCGCTCCAGCACCACGACGGAGCGGTGCGGGCTCAGGAAATAGGCGAGTGAGAGGCCGGCAATGCCGCCGCCGATGATTGCGATGTCGAAAGTCTGCATGGCCGCCTCCGTCTGTCAGTGAAGAAAGGCCTACGAAAGCTTCTGGTATTCTTCAAATTTATAGCGCTGAAGGCGGGTATCATCAGGATTGATGTGGCTCGCCCCAGCGCCAGGCAGGCACGTCGGCGATATGGGCGAGGAAGGCGCGCTCGGCTGGATTGAGCGCCGAGCCGGGATTGGTGATGCGGAAAGTCTCCGTCACCGGCAGATCGTCATAGGGCGGCAACTGCCAGAGCTCGCCAGCGGTCAATGCCGGTCCGGTGAGATGCGCCGGCAGCATGCCGATGCCCGCATTGGCGACGACGAGACGCAGCACCTCCTCGACATTGAAGGCCAGCGCCCGCACCTGCTGGCCGAAGGAGCCGACGGCGCGCACCGCCGTCACCGGCCCCATATGCGGCCCGCCGAGCACGTCTGCAAGGAAGCTGACATAGGGCTCGCCGCGCAGGTCCTCCAGCCGCGCGTCCCCCCTGCCGAACAGCCGGTGCCCGCGTCCGCAATAGAGCGCATAGCGCTCGTAGCAGAAGGGCGCCTTGTCCAGCCCCTCGGGAATGATGCCGTCCGAAAGGCCGAGCGTCGCGACGCCCCGCTCGACCGAGCGGATCACGTCGGTCGTCGTTTCCACCGTCACGCCGACAGTGACGCGCGGATGCAGCCGGAAGAAATCGGCGATCGCCTGGTCCCATTCCGGGTTCATGGCATGGCTGACGGCGTGGATGGTGATGTGCCCGGCAATGTCCTCGCCGGAGGGTTCCATCGCCTCCGGCAGGCGCACGATGGCGGTGAAGATGTCGCGGCAAAGCGCATGGAGGCGCTCGCCGGCCTCCGTCAGCTCGAAACGGCCTGGGCTGCGGTCGATCAGCCGGTGGCCGACCGACTGCTCCAGCCGCTTCAGCGCCATGCTGACCGCCGGCTGTTGCAGCAGCAGCCGGTTGGCCGCCCGCGTGATCGATCCTTCCTCCACCACGACGACGAAGGTGCGCAGCAGGTTCCAGTCGAGATTATGGGCGAAGCGTTCGAGGCGGTTGATCGGCATGTCCCTAGCTAGGACGGCGGAGCGGGGGAAGGCAAGGGCCCTTGCCTCATGCGGCCGTGCTACCCGTCATCCCGCTGCCGTGACCTTCTCCCCGCAGGCGGGGAGAAGGGGGATGTTGCGCCGTTTTCCTCAAGCAATTCTTGTCGAGGAAAGGAAAGCCGTGCCACGCGTTCCTTCTCTTCGCCGGCGGGGAGAAGGTAGCCGGCAGGCCGGATGAGGGGCGCTACGCCCCCCATGCTCACTTCATCGTATAGATGTCGATGGAGAAGTACTTGTCGTTGATCTTCTGGTACGTCCCGTCCTCGCGGATGGCCTTGAGGGCGGCGTTCAGCTTCTCGCGCAGGTCGTTGTCGTCCTGGCGCACGGCGATGCCGACGCCTTCGCCGACGAACTTCTTGTCGGTAATGGGTTTGCCGATCAGCTCGCAGCAGGCCTTGCCGTCATCGTTCTTGGTGACCCAGTCGAGCAGCGGGATCATGTCGCCGACCTGCAGGTCGAGGCGGCCGTTCGCCATATCGAGGTTCACCTCGTCCTGCGTCGGATAGAGCTTGATGTCGGCGTCGGGATAGACGGCGGCGACGTAATCCGCCTGGGTGGTGCCGGACTGGGCGCCGATGGTCTTGCCCTTCATGCCTTCATTGGTGAAGTCGGTGATGCCGGAATTCTTCGGCGCGGCATGGGTCATGGCGGCGAGATAGTAGGGATCGGTAAAGGCGACCTGCTTCTTGCGCTCCTCGGTGATGAACATCGAGGCGATGATCATGTCGTATTTCTTGGCGATGAGGCCCGGAATGATGCCGTCCCAGTCCTGGCCGACGACTTCGCATTCGACCTTCATCTTTTCGCAGAGCGCAAGGCCGATCTCCACATCGAAGCCGCCGAGCTTGCCGGCCGAATCCTGGAAGTTGAAGGGCGGGTAGGCGCCCTCCGTGCCGATCTTCAGCGTCTCGGCGGATGCCGCGGCCGAAAGCAGGGTGGAGCTTGCGAGAGCCAGCGCAAGAAGCATTCTTTTCATGGTTGTTCCCCGGTTGTGAGTGCGAGCGATGGGGAACGGTAGCGCGGGCCAGCGCATAAACGAAATAGATAGCCATAATGTCGGCTATCATTTCAGTTTATGCGCCTTGCCGGTTTACCAGCGCTGGTGGACATGCGGCGCGACGAGGCGCTCATAGACCTCGCGCGTCGCTTCCATCACGTTTTCCGGAATGGCGGGCAGGCTCGCGGCCGCCGCATTGGCCTTCGCCTGCGCGGCGTTGCGCGCGCCCGGAATGACGACGCTGACGGCATCCGCCATCAGGATCCAGCGCAGCGCGAAGGCTGCCATGCTTTCGCCTGCCGGCACCAATGCGCGGATTTCCTCGACGGCCTGCAAGCCCGTCTCGAAAGGCACGCCTGCAAAGGTCTCGCCCACGTCGAACGCGTCGCCATTGCGGTTGAAGTTGCGGTGGTCGTCGGCGGCGAAGGCGGTGTCCCGCGTGATCTTGCCGGAGAGCAGGCCGCTTGCCAGCGGCACGCGCGCGATGATCGCGACCTTGCGGCGGGTGGCTTCCGGGAAGAACAGCCGCGCCGGGCGCTGGCGGAAGATGTTGTAGATGATCTGCACGCTGACGACGCCGGGATATTCGATCGCCTTCAGCGCTTCCTCGACCTTCTCGACGCTGACGCCGTAATCGGCGATCTTGCCGGTCGCCTTGATCTCGTCCAGCGCCTGGAAGACCTCGGGGCGGTAGTAGACTTCGGTCGGCGGGCAATGCAGCTGCACGAGGTCGAGGCGCTCGACGCCGAGATTCTTCAGGCTCCGGTCGATGAAGCCTTCGAGGTTCTTCTTGTCGTAGCCGTCCGCGACATGCGGGGAGAGCCGGCGGCCCGCCTTGGTCGCCACCATGGGGCGCTCGCCGCCGCGTTCCTTCAGCACGTCGGCGATGATCTTCTCCGAGCGGCCGTCGCCATAGACGTCGGCGGTGTCGATGAAGGTCATGCCGGCATCGAGCGCGGCGTGGAGGGCGGCGCGGCCGTCCGCCTCGCTGACGTCACCCCAGGCGCCGCCGATCTGCCAGGCGCCGAAGCCGATATCCGTGGTGGTGAAGCCCGTGCGGCCGAATGTGCGATGTCTCATGAAAATGTCTCCCGGCAAATTGATGTGCCGGGAGGTAGCACTCCGACGGGAGGCGGACAAGGAAATCGCTTCCGCCAAAGGCTCAGGCGGGAGTGATTTCTACCAGATAGAAGGCGGCGCGGTCGCCCGCCGGCACGACTTCGACCTGTTCGGAGCCGTCGAGCACGAGGGCATCGAGCGGCTGGAGGCCGATGAGCCCATCCGGCGTGGAGACGCCGAGCGGGTCGAGCGCCAGCAGCAGGCGCCCGCCCGGCGAGGCCGGAAGCGCTGTGGCATCTTCGGCGACATTGTGGACGAGCCTGTGCCGGAAGGCGCCGCGCCGCGTCATCACGTTGAGGTCGGTGATCGGCCCGCCGGTGAGGCGGGCCGAGGTGGGCGCGTCGGCCGGAAAGGCCAGCGGCGAGGATTGCGGCGTCAGCAGCCTCTCGCCGAGCCCTTCGATGGAAAGCTCCATACCGTCGCCCGAGAGCACCGCCAGCGTGCGATCGATGCCGGGGAAGACGGAGAAGGGACCGTCGCTCGCGACCGTCGCCATACTGACGCGCCAGCCGAAATCCGAAAGGCCCGCGCCTTCCGGATGGACGATCACCTCGACCGTCTCGCCGCCGCCGTTCTTCCACGGCATGCGGCGATGATCGCTGTTGCGAAGGAGCCGGCTCATCAGTTGCCGAGGATGCCCGGCAGGCGCAGGCCCTTTTCCTTCGCGCATTCGATGGCGATGTCGTAGCCCGCATCGGCATGGCGCATGACGCCGGTCGCCGGGTCGTTCCACAGCACACGGCCGATGCGCTCGGCGGCCTCGTCCGTGCCGTCGCAGCAGATGACGACGCCCGAATGCTGCGAGAAGCCCATGCCGACGCCGCCGCCATGGTGGAGCGACACCCAGGTCGCGCCGGATGCGGTGTTGAGGAGGGCGTTCAGCAGCGGCCAGTCGGACACGGCGTCCGAACCGTCTTTCATCGCTTCCGTCTCGCGGTTCGGCGAGGCGACGGAACCCGAATCGAGGTGGTCGCGGCCGATGACGACCGGGGCCTTCAGCTCGCCGTTCTTCACCATCTCGTTGAAGGCAAGGCCGAGGCGATGGCGATCGCCGAGGCCGACCCAGCAGATGCGCGCCGGCAGGCCCTGGAAGGAGATGCGCTCCTTCGCCATGTCCAGCCAGTTGTGGAGGTGCTTGTTGTCGGGCAGCAGCTCCTTCACCTTGGCGTCGGTCTTGTAGATGTCTTCCGGATCGCCCGAAAGCGCGGCCCAGCGGAACGGGCCGATGCCCCGGCAGAACAGCGGGCGGATATAGGCCGGCACGAAGCCGGGGAAGGCGAAGGCGTTCTCCAGGCCCTCATCCTTGGCGACCTGGCGGATGTTGTTGCCATAGTCGAAGGTCGGGATGCCCATGTCCTGGAAGGCGATCATGGCCTCGACGTGCTCGCGCATGGAAGCGCGGGCGGCCTTCTCGACGGCCTTGGGGTCGCTTTCGCGCTTGGCCTTCCATTCGGCCATCGTCCAGCCCTTCGGCAGGTAGCCGTTGATCGGGTCGTGGGCGGAGGTCTGGTCGGTGACCATGTCGGGGCGGATGCCGCGGCGGATCATCTCGGGGAGGATTTCGGCGGCGTTGCCGAGCAGGCCCACGGACTTGGCTTCGCCGGCCTTCGTCCAGCGGTCGATCATCGCCATGGCTTCGTCCAGCGTCTCGGCCTTCTCGTCGATATAGCGGGTGCGCAGGCGGAAATCGATGGAATCGGGGTTGCATTCGACCGCAAGGCACGAGGCGCCGGCCATGACAGCGGCGAGCGGCTGGGCGCCGCCCATGCCGCCGAGGCCGCCGGTGAGGACCCACTTGCCCTTGAGGTTGCCGTCATAGTGCTGGCGGCCGGCTTCCACGAAGGTCTCGTAGGTGCCCTGAACGATGCCCTGCGAGCCGATATAGATCCACGAGCCGGCCGTCATCTGGCCGTACATGGCAAGGCCCTTCTTATCCAGCTCGTTGAAATGGTCCCAGGTGGCCCAGTGCGGCACGAGGTTGGAATTGGCGATGAGCACGCGCGGGGCGTCCTTGTGCGTGCGGAAGATGCCGACCGGCTTGCCGGATTGCACGAGCAGCGTTTCGTTATCCTCGAGGTCGCGCAGCGAGGCGACGATCCTGTCGAAATCGGCCCAGGTGCGGGCGGCGCGGCCGATGCCGCCATAGACGACCAGTTCGTGCGGGTTTTCCGCGACGTTCGGGTCGAGATTGTTCATCAGCATGCGCAGCGGGGCTTCGGTCAGCCAGCTCTTGGCGGTGCGCTCCGTGCCGGTGGCGGCGCGGACGTCGCGGATATTGTGGCGGGGATTGTCGGTCATGGCTGTTCTCCCGGATCAGCGTGTGAGGGTGGAGGCAAGGGCCTCGATACGATGCAGGATGTCTTTCAGAGGGACGCGGAGCCGCGCGGCCTTTTCGTCGTCCAGATCGAAGGGCGGCGCCTCGGTGGAAAGATGGCTCGCCTGCGCCAGCTCCATCTGGATGGCATGCACGCCGGTTTCCGGTCTGCCGTAATGGCGCGTCGTCCAGCCGCCCTTGAAGCGGCCGTTGAGGATGCTGGTATAGCCTTCAGCCTTCGCGCAGACGTCGAACGTCGCCGTTTCGATTTCCTTCGCGCAGGTGCGGCCCATGTCGGTGCCGACGTTGAAATCCGGCAGCCGGCCTTCGAACAGGAAGGGGATCAGCGAGCGGATCGAATGGCAGTCGTAGAGGATCGCCACGCCATGGATCGCCTTCACGCGCTCGATCTCGGCGGCAAGGGCCGCGTGATAGGGCGCATGGAAATTGGCGAGCCGGTAGGCGATGTCGGCCTCGGTCGGCGCTTCGCCGTCCTTCCAGATCGGCTTGCCGTCGAAATCCGTTTCCGGAACGAGGCCCGTCGTGTTCTGGCCGGGATAGAGGCTGACGCCGGCCGGATCCCGGTTGGCGTCGATGACATAGCGGTGGAACGTGGCGCGCACCGTCGTCGCGTCCGGCAGGAGGCCGGCATAGAGACGTTCGATGTGCCAGTCCGTATCCGCAAGGATGCGGCCGTTGTCGTTCAGGCGTTCCCATATGTCGGCCGGGACATCCGTGCCGGTATGCGGGAAGGCGAGAATGACGGGCGAGGTGCCCTGATGGGTTTCGAAGAGCGCCATGTCAGGCCTCCAGCACCGGCAGGATGCCCTTGGTGACGGAGGCGGCGAGCGCGCCGGAGGAGACGAACGAGCTGGCGGCGGCAAGATCCGTCGCCATGTAGCGGTCTTCCTCCAGCGTCGGCACGACGGTCCGCAGCGCGGCGACGACCTTCTGCAGCTCGGGGCTGGTGACGAGCGGGGCGCGGAACTCGATGCCCTGCGCGGCCGTCAGCGCCTCGATGCCGACGATGGCGGCAAGGTTCTCCGTCATGCGCAGCAGGCGGCGGGCACCGTGGCAGGCCATGGAGACATGGTCTTCCTGGTTGGCGGAGGTCGGAGTGGAGTCGACCGAGGCCGGATGCGCCATCTGCTTGTTCTCGCTCATCAGCGCGGCCGAGGTGACTTCCGCGATCATCAGGCCCGAATTGAGGCCCGGCTTCTTGGCGAGGAAGGCCGGCAGGCCGAAGGAGAGGGCCGGATCGACCAGCAGCGCGATGCGGCGCTGGGCGATGGCCCCGACCTCGCAGACCGCGATGGCGATCTGGTCGGCGGCGAAGGCCACGGGCTCGGCATGGAAGTTGCCGCCGGAAACGACGCTGTTGTCCGACAGGACGAGCGGGTTGTCGGTCACGGCATTGGCTTCGATTTCGAGCGTATGGGCGGCCGAGCGCAGGAGATCGAGGCAGGCGCCGTCGACTTGCGGCTGGCAGCGGATGCAATAGGGGTCCTGCACGCGCTCGTCGCCGGTGATGTGGCTTTCGCGGATGACGGAGCCGGCGAGCAGCGCGCGGAGCGCGGCGGCGGCGTCGATCTGGCCTTTGTGGCCGCGCAGCGTGTGGATATCCGGATGGAACGGCGCGGAGGAGCCCATGGCGGCGTCGGTGGAGAGCGCGCCGGTGACGAGCGCGGCTTGCGCGGCGCGGTGGGCACGGAAGAGGCCGGTCAGCGCAAGGCCGGTGGAGACCTGCGTGCCGTTGATCAGCGCGAGGCCTTCCTTGGCGGCCAGGACGACCGGCTTCAGGCCGGCCTTTTCCAGCGCCTTGCCGCCCGGCAGGCGCTCGCCGGCATAAAAGGCTTCGCCTTCGCCGATCATCACGGCCGTCATGTGGGCGAGGGGGGCGAGGTCCCCGGACGCGCCGACGGAGCCCTGCTCCGGAATGACCGGGATGACGCCCTTGGCCTGCATGGCTTCCAGCAGGCGGACGACCTCGATGCGCACGCCGGACGCGCCGCGGCCGAGCGAGATCAGCTTCAGGGCCATGATGAGGCGCACGATGTTTTCCGCCAGCGGTTTGCCCACGCCGCAGCAATGCGACAGGATCAGGTTGCGCTGGAGCGTGGCGACGTCGGCCGGGGCGATCTTGATGGAGGCGAGCTTGCCGAAGCCGGTATTGATGCCATAGACCGGCTCGTCGCCGGCGGCGATCTCCGCGATGCGCGCGGCGGCCTTCTGGATGCCGGCATCGAAGGAGGCGTCGAGCTTGGCGGCTTCGCCGGTCCAGTAGATGGTTTCAAGGGTTTTCAGGGGCACGGAGCCCGGGTGAAGCGTGATCGTCATGGTTCATTCCCCATGCAGCAAAGGCTGCGACTCGATTTGAATCAGTGTCCGCTGCGGATACGGGCATGCATGGGGTTGAAGCCCATGCGATAGACCAGTTCCGCCGGCCGGCCGATGTCCCAGAGGACGAAATCGGCCCATTTTCCGGCCTCCAGCGTCCCCACCTCGTCGACCAGCCCGAGCGCGCGGGCGGCCTCGCGCGTCACGCCGGCGATACATTCCTCGACGGTCATGCCGAAGAGGGTGGCGGCCATGTTCATGGTGAGGAGGAGCGAGGTGAGTGGCGAGGTGCCGGGATTGGCGTCGGTGGCGACGGCCATCTTCACGCCATGCTTGCGGAAGAGGTCGACCGGCGGCTTCTTCGTCTCGCGGATGAAGTAGAAGGCGCCGGGCAGGATGACGGCGACGGTGCCGGCTTTCGCCATCGCGGCTGCGCCGGCATCGTCGGTATATTCGAGGTGATCGGCCGAAAGCGCGCCATAGCGGGCGGCAAGTTCGGCGCCGTGCAGATTGGAAAGCTGGTCGGCATGGAGCTTGACCGGCAGGCCATGCGCCTTCGCGGCCTCGAAGACTTCGGTCATCTCGGCGGTCGAGAAGGCGATGCCCTCGCAGAAGCCGTCCACCGCATCGGCAAGCCCCTCGGCCGCGACGGCCGGCAGCATCTCGGTGACGACCTTCCTGATATAGGCCGTCTTGTCGCCGTTCATTTCCGGCGGCAGCGCATGGGCGCCGAGGAAGGTGGTGCGCACGGTGACGTCGCGCTCGTCGGCGATACGGCGGGCCGCACGCAGCGACTTCAGTTCGTTTTCCGTGTCGAGCCCGTAGCCGGACTTGATCTCGACCGTCGTCACGCCTTCGGCGATCAGCGCATCGAGGCGGGGCAGGGTTTCCCGCACCAGATCGTCCTCGCTTGCCGCGCGCAGCGCCTTCACCGAGGAGACGATCCCGCCGCCGGCCCGCGCGATCTCCTCATAGGAGGCGCCGGCAAGGCGAAGCTCGAATTCATGCGCGCGGTCGCCGGCATGCACGAGATGGGTGTGGCAGTCGATGAGGCCCGGCGTGATCCAGCGGCCTTCGCAATCGATGCTCTCGGCCCCGGCGAATTCGGCGGGAAGCTCGGCTTCCGGACCCGCAAAGGCGATGCGCCCGTTGACGACGGCGATGGCGCCGCCTTCCACGATGCCGAGGCCCGGCAGGCTTTCCTTGAGCGTCGCGAGCCGGGCGTTGCGCCAGACGCGGGCGATGTCGTTTTCCATTGCCGTCATCGTGATTGCCTCTTCCCTGTGATGGATATAATGTATATACATAATCACATCGGACGCAAGGGTCATTTTTCGGACCGGCGTCGGGCATATCGGGAGAGGAGACCGGCCATGGCCGTCATTCATGCAAGGCAGGCGCTGCTGGCGGGCGGCTGGGCGAACAATGTCCGCATAAGCATCGAGGATGGACGGATCGCGGCTGTCGAGAGCAGGGCCGCTGCCCTCGGCGACGAACGCCACGACACTCTCGTCGCCGGCATGCCGAACCTGCACAGCCACGCCTTCCAGCGCGGCATGGCGGGCCTTGCCGAAACGCGCGGCCCCGGCAGCGATAGCTTCTGGAGCTGGCGCAATGTCATGTACCGCTTCGCGCTCTCCATGACGCCGGACGATGTCGAGGCCGTCGCCGCGCAGCTCTATGTGGAAATGCTGGAGGCCGGCTTCACCCGCGTCGGCGAGTTCCACTACCTGCACCACGACAAGGACGGCGGACACTATGGCGACATCGCCGAAATGGCCACGCGAATCGTCTCGGCCGCGTCCGAGACCGGCATCGCCCTCACGCTGCTTCCCGTCTTCTATGCCCATGCCGGCTTCGGCGGCACCGCGCCGGGCGAGGGCCAGCGCCGCTTCATCAACGACCGCGATTCCTACGCCGCTCTGCTGGAGCGCTGCCGCGCCCTGACGGATGCGCTGCCACAGGGCGTCACCGGTGTCGCCCCGCACAGCCTGCGCGCCGTCACGCCGGATGAACTCACCGCCGTCGTCACCATGGCCGGCGACAGGCCGATCCATATCCACATCGCCGAACAGGTGAAGGAAGTGGAGGACAGCATCGCCTGGTCCGGTCGTCGCCCGGTGGAATGGTTGCTCGACAACCAGAAGGTCGACAGCCGCTGGTGCTTCATCCACGCCACCCATATGACGGAGGCCGAAACGCTGGGCATGGCGAAAGCCGGCGCCATCGCCGGCCTCTGCCCGGTCACGGAAGCCAATCTCGGCGACGGCACCTTCCCGGCGCCCGCTTTCCTCGCCGCGGGTGGCCGCTATGGCGTCGGCTCCGATTCGAACGTGCTGATCGGCCTGCCGGACGAACTGCGCCAGCTCGAATATTCCCAGCGCCTCTATCATCGCGCCCGTAATGTTCTGGCGGAGCCCGGCGGCTCGACGGGCCGTGCGCTGTTCGACGGCGCGCTCGTCGGCGGTGCGGCGGCGCTCGGCGTGGAAGCCGGTCTTGCCGCGGGCAGGGCAGCCGATTTCGTCAGCCTCAAGGCCCGCCACGGCCTCGAACTTGCCGGTGACGGCCTGCTCGACGGCTGGATCTTCGCCAATGGCGCCGAGGTCGATTGCGTCTGGGTGAACGGCCGCAGGCAGGTCGAGGGCGGCCGCCATGTGGCCCGCGAGACGGTCGGCCGCCGCTTCACCGCGGCCATGCGGGCGCTGGCCGAGGGCTGAGGGCGTATTGAAAGCCGTCCGTGCCTTTCCTATGACTTTCCAGGAACCGGGCGAATCCGCGCCCGGAGCGGAGGCGACCATTTCCATCGACGGGGACAGAACAGAGGTCGAGGCCAGGGAGCCTTCGCTGCACCGCCGCATCCTGGAGGATGTCGAAGGCAAGATTCTGTCCGGCGAATGGCCACCCGGCCACCGCATCCCCTTCGAGCACGAGCTGACCGAACAGTATCAATGTTCGCGCATGACGGTGAACAAGGCGATCACCGAGCTGGTTAAGCGCGGCCTCATCGAGCGCCGCCGCAAGTCGGGCAGCTACGTCACCCATCCGCACGCCCAGTCCGCGGTTCTCGAAATCCACGATATCCGGCTTGAAGTCGAATCGCTCGGGCTTCCCTATCGCTACGAGCGCCGCACGCGCCTCGACCGCGCGGCCAGGGCCGCCGACCGCCGACTGATGGAGCTTCCCGATTCGGCCCGGCTGACGGAAATCTCGGCGCTTCATTTCGCCGGCGCGCAGCCCTTCTGCCTGGAGGACCGCCTCATCAGCCTCGAAGCGGTGCCCGAGGCGGCCGGAGAGACGTTCGAGGACCTCGCTCCCGGTCCCTGGCTGATCAGCCGCGTGCCGTGGAGCGCCGCCGAGCACCGCATCCGCGCCGTGGGCGCCGATGCCCGCGCCGCCGGGCTCCTGGCCATCGCGCCCGGCACGCCCTGCCTCGTGGTCGAGCGCCGCACCTGGAGCGGTGGCCTCTACATTACCCATGTGCGCCTGACCTATCCCGGCGAAAAGCACGAGCTCGTCGCCGAATTCGCCCCGACGCATCCCAGGCAGGCCGTCTGAATCCGAGGTGGACGGATACCCTCCGCTCTGTCACAAGGGATCGAGAACGCGACTGCCGATATCCATAGATCGGGGTCGGACGACCGATTGACGTCACGTCGCTGCCGCGAGATCACGCTGGCCGTTCTGAATTTCGCGATTTCGACCCTGCCGGATCCCGAACCCGGCAAGAGGCCCGCAGGATCGCCCGCCATGACCAAGAAGCCCAAACTCGAGCATTCCGAACTTTCCGGAGAATTCACGGAAGACGGCGTCACCGTGCTCGTCGACATCTCCCGCCCCGCCGGCACCCGGAACGACTGGAAGCTGGAGGTCATCACACAGAACGAAGACCTGTTCGAATGGGACGAGCCCTTCGCCACCGACCGCGAAGCCTTCGACGAATTCCTGGCGACGATCGCAAGGGACGGCATCCATTCGTTCCTGGAGGACGACGAGGAAGAAGAGCCGCCGACAACCCATTGACGACGCGTCCCGGCCGCCCCGGCGCCGCCGGTCGGCCACCGGCAGAAAAGGGTGGCGCCAAAACGAAAAGCCCCGCTTTGCGGGGCCTGCGTGCGAATTTTGAGGGTAGAATGGTGGGCGATGAGAGACTCGAACTCCCGACATCCTCGGTGTAAACGAGGCGCTCTACCAACTGAGCTAATCGCCCGCCGCGTTGGTGGCTGTGATCTATGCGGAACCGGATCGAACCGCAAGAGGCAATCGCAAAGTTTTTTGCATTTTTTTGAACGGCCCCATGAAGATGGACAGGGGTGTGGAAACATTTTCCCACGCGTCATTCTTTTGTCTTGAAACCTGCTTGACACCCAAACCCGAACCCCGTAGTTAGCCGCTCATCGAACGGCTCAGGCCGCTCGGCACGGATGCTTCGCCATCCGGTCGCTTTCGAGGAATGCGGGTGTAGCTCAGTCGGTTAGAGTGCCGGCCTGTCACGCCGGAGGTCGCGGGTTCGAGCCCCGTCACTCGCGCCACTCGAAAGGCCGGACGAAACATGCGGGACCGCAAGGTCAAGAAGATGCGCGGGTGTAGCTCAGTCGGTTAGAGTGCCGGCCTGTCACGCCGGAGGTCGCGGGTTCGAGCCCCGTCACTCGCGCCATTTCTTTCTTTCCACACTGTTGTCGTCGTTTCCTCATGCATCGCGTGAGGTGCATTTCCGTGGAAATTCTCCCCGCCGGGCCGAATGTTTCTGGCTGCCTTCCCGTCTTCGTATAGCTTGCCGGCCGAAGAAAGAGGGGATTCGCATGCGTAATATCACCATGGCCTTGACGGGCCTTGCCGCGCTCGTGGCGCTCAGCATCCTGTTCGGCTCGTGGTACACCATCGACCAGGGCGAGCGCGGGGTCATCCTGCGCTACGGCGCCGTCGCCGGCACGGCGGAGCCGGGCCTCGGCTTCAAGCTGCCGCTGATCGATTCGGTCGTGCGTATCTCCGTGCAGTCCAAGGCGGCGGTCTACGAGAAGATGGAAGCCTATAGCCGCGACCAGCAGCCGGCCGATATCCGCCTTTCCGTGAACTACCGCATTCCGGCCGACCGGGTGCAGGACGTCTATGCGACCTATGGCGGCGAGGAGGGGCTGATGTCGCGCCTCATCGAGCGCAAGGTCTTCGAGGAGACGAAGACGGTCTTCGGACGCTTCAACGCGGTAACGGCCATTCAGGAGCGCGGGCGCCTCAATGCCGAGGTCGCGACGGCGATCCAGGAGGGCGTTTCCGGTCCCGTCATCATAGATAGCGTGCAGATCGAGAACATCGACTTCTCCGATGCCTACGAGGCGAGCATCGAGCAACGCATGCTGGCGGAAGTCGAGGTGCAGCGCCTGCGCCAGAATGCCGAGCGCGAGAAGGTGCAGGCGGAGATCACGGTGACGCAGGCGCGTGCCCAGGCCGATGCCCGTCGCGCCGAGGCGCAGGCGCAGGCCGACGCCGTGCGGCTGGCCGCGCAGGCCGAGGCGGAAGCGATCAAGCTGCGCGGAGAGGCGGAAGCCGGCGCCATCAAGCTGCGCGGCGATGCGCTGCGCGACAATCCCGGCCTCGTCTCGCTGACGCAGGCGGAAAAATGGGATGGACAGCTCCCGCGCACCATGCTGCCGGGCGGATCGATCCCCATGCTCAATCTCAATGCGAACTGACGAGAGGGCGGGGCGAACCGAAGAAAAGCCGGGTCTCGGCGGGCTTTTCCGCCGCGCCCGCGGCGAAACGCTCCGCGCTCCGCCATTCATCGAATCGTAACGATTTAAAGAGGCTTGTCCCCGGCCTTCGGAGCGACAGGGAAAAGAACACAATGATTGCGGCGAAAGCCGGACAAAGCCTTGCGCGGGGACGCTCACTGCGCTAACGACGTGGCGTTGCAACATACTTTATCGGCTTGCAGGTCTTCGACCATCAGGCGTCTCTCCGGCGCCACGAGCAGGCAGGATGGACGCCAATGACTGAACTTCTCGGTTCCTATATCCCGATCGCCATCTTCATCGGTATCGCACTCGTGATCGGCATTGCCTTGCTGGTCGCGCCCTTTGCCGTCGCATACAAGGCCCCCGATTCGGAAAAGCTTTCCGCGTACGAGTGCGGCTTCAATGCGTTCGACGATGCGCGCATGAAATTCGATATCCGCTTCTATCTGGTGTCGATCCTCTTCATCATCTTCGACCTCGAAGTCGCCTTCCTCTTCCCCTGGGCCGTCTCCTTCGGCGACATGGGCTGGTTCGGCTTCTGGTCCATGATGGTCTTCCTCGGTGTCCTGACCATCGGCTTCATCTATGAATGGAAGAAGGGAGCACTCGAATGGGAGTAGCTCATACGAACAACACGCTCGTCGCGCCGCAGCCCAAGGGGATCATCGATCCCAACACGGGCAAGCCCGTCGGCAGCAACGACGCCTTCTTCGGCGAGATCAACAACGAGCTCGCCGACAAGGGCTTTCTGGTCACGTCCACGGATGAACTCATCACCTGGGCCCGTACCGGCTCGCTGATGTGGATGACCTTTGGTCTGGCGTGCTGTGCCGTCGAGATGATGCAGCTTTCGATGCCGCGTTACGACGTCGAGCGCTTCGGCTTCGCGCCGCGCGCCTCGCCGCGCCAGTCCGACGTCATGATCGTCGCCGGCACGCTGACCAACAAGATGGCCCCCGCGCTCCGCAAGGTCTACGACCAGATGCCGGAGCCGCGTTACGTCATCTCGATGGGCTCCTGCGCAAACGGCGGCGGCTACTATCACTATTCCTATTCGGTGGTGCGCGGCTGTGACCGCGTGGTGCCGGTCGACATCTACGTACCCGGCTGTCCTCCCACGGCGGAAGCGCTCCTCTACGGCGTGCTCCTGCTGCAGAAGAAGATCCGCCGGACCGGTACGATCGAGCGTTAAGGGCAGGGGACTGACACGATGAGCGAAGCCCTCCAGGAGCTTTCCTCCCATATCGGCGAAGCGGCCAGCGGTCTTATCGCCTCCGCCGATATCGCCTATGGCGAACTCACCCTGAAGACGGATGGCGCCCGCGTCATCGCGCTTCTGACCTTCCTGCGCGACGACGTGCAGTGCGGCTTCGTCAATCTCGTCGACATCTGCGGCGTGGACTGGCCGGCGCGCGCCGAGCGTTTCGATGTGGTCTATCACCTGCTGTCGCCGCGCCAGAACCTGCGCATCCGCGTCAAGGTGGCGACCGGCGAGGACCAGCCGGTTCCGTCCGCCTGCGCGGTCTATCCGGGCGCCGACTGGTTCGAACGCGAAGCCTACGACATGTACGGCATCCTCTTCACCGGTCATCCGGACTTGCGCCGCATCCTCACCGACTACGGTTTCGAGGGGCATCCGCTGCGCAAGGACTTCCCGACGACCGGCTTCGTGGAAGTGCGCTACGACGACGAGGTCAAGCGCGTCGTGTACGAGCCTGTCGAACTGAAGCAGGAATTCCGCAACTTCGACTTCCTCTCTCCCTGGGAGGGCACGGACTACGTGCTGCCGGGCGACGAGAAGGCGAAGACGAACTGATTTTGGGTCGGGCGACCCGCTAGGGCGCCGGCCTCTGGAGCAAGCGGCATGAACGAGCACAACGTTCGCAACTTCAACATCAACTTCGGCCCGCAGCACCCTGCGGCGCATGGGGTTTTGCGTCTCGTTCTCGAACTGGACGGCGAAATCGTCGAGCGCGTCGACCCGCATATCGGCCTGCTGCATCGCGGCACCGAGAAGCTGATCGAGACGAAGACCTATCTTCAGGCCGTGCCCTATTTCGACCGCCTCGACTACGTGGCGCCGATGAACCAGGAGCACGCCTTCGCGCTCGCCGTCGAGAAGCTGACGGGCACCGAGGTTCCGATCCGCGGCCAGCTCATCCGCGTGCTCTATTCCGAAATCGGCCGCATCCTCTCGCACCTCCTCAACGTGACGACCCAGGCCATGGACGTCGGAGCGCTGACGCCGCCGCTCTGGGGCTTCGAGGAGCGCGAAAAGCTGATGGTGTTCTATGAGCGCGCCTGCGGCGCGCGCATGCACTCGGCCTATATTCGCCCGGGCGGCGTCCATCAGGACCTGCCGCACGAGCTGGTGGAAGACATCGGCAAGTGGATCGATCCGTTCCTGAAGACCGTGGACGATATCGATGAGCTGCTCACCGGCAACCGTATCTTCAAGCAGCGCAACGTCGATATCGGCGTCGTGAAGCTGGAAGATTGCTGGGCCTGGGGCTTCTCCGGCGTCATGGTGCGTGGTTCGGGCGCGGCCTGGGACCTGCGCCGCTCGCAGCCCTATGAATGCTATTCCGACCTCGATTTCGACATCCCGGTCGGCAAGAACGGCGACTGCTACGATCGTTACGTCATCCGCATGATCGAGATGCGCGAAGCGGCGAAGATCATGCGCCAGTGCGTCGATCGCCTGCTCGGCGACGCCAAGGTCGGCCCGGTCTCCTCCATCGACGGCAAGATGGTTCCGCCGAAGCGCGGCCAGATGAAGCGTTCGATGGAAGCGCTGATCCATCACTTCAAGCTCTACACCGAAGGCTACCATGTGCCGGCCGGCGAAGTGTACGCGGCCGTGGAAGCGCCGAAGGGCGAGTTCGGTGTCTATCTCGTCGCCGACGGCACCAACAAGCCCTATCGCTGCAAGATCCGCGCCCCGGGCTATGCCCATCTTCAGGCCATGGACTTCATCTGTCGCGGCCACCAGCTCGCCGACGTCTCGGCGATCCTGGGCTCCCTCGACATCGTGTTCGGCGAGGTAGACCGCTGATGCCGAACGCAGCCTTCGCCGTGACCGCCGCGATCCCGACCGCCGCCGCCTTCGCGAAGGCGGCCGTTCGGGTTTGCGCGTCCGCCGGCTGCGCACTCGTATTCCTTCAGAATGACACGCCGGCCCATGCCCGCGTCTCCGCCGGCAGGGCGGAAACGCGGCGCCGGCAGATTAACTGAGACAAGGCGTTACAGAATGTCCGTTCGTCGACTAGCCGATGACAATGTCCAGCCCGCCAGCTTCGCCTTCTCCAAGGAGAATGCGGCCTGGGCCAAGGCCACGATCAACAAGTATCCGAAGGGCCGCCAGCAATCGGCGGTCATTCCGCTCCTGATGCGGGCGCAGGAGCAGGACGGCTGGGTCACCAAGGCGGCCATCGAATATGTCGCCGATATGCTTGACATGGCCTATATCCGCGTCTTGGAAGTCGCGACCTTCTATACGCAGTTCCAGCTTCTGCCGGTCGGCACCCGCGCCCATGTCCAGGTTTGCGGCACGACGCCCTGCATGCTGCGCGGCGCGGAAGACCTGATCAATGTCTGCAAGAAGCGCATCCATCCCGAACCCTTCCATCTCAACGAGAGCGGCACGCTCTCCTGGGAAGAGGTCGAGTGTCAGGGCGCCTGCGTCAACGCGCCGATGATCATGATCTTCAAGGACAGCTACGAGGACCTGACGCCGACGCAGCTCGAGCACATCATCGACCGCTTCGACGCTGGCAAGGGTTCCGACGTCAAGCCCGGCACGCAGATCGACCGCATCTATTCCGCGCCGGCCGGTGGCCTCACCAGCCTCAACGAGCCGGAACCGGCCGCGAAGAAGCCCACGGCGCGCGCCAAGAAGGCCGACGAGGACAGCGTCAGCGTTCCCCCGTCGAACGCTGCCCGCGCGAAGACTGCCGCGGACGAGACCGACCCCAAGCTGAAGACGCCGGCGACCGCCAAGGCGGAAGCCGCCGCCAATGCCGAGGCGAAGGGCGAGACGCGCGCCGAGGGCGGCGATGCGAGCGCCAAGCAGCCGCTCGTGTCCGCCGGCAAGCCCTCGCTCGAGGACAAGAACCGTCCGGCCGGCATCGAACGCCCGGCAACGCCGGACGATCTCAAGCTCATCTCCGGCGTCGGCCCGAAGATCGAGGGCATCCTGCACGAGCTCGGCATCTTCACCTTCGCCCAGGTCGCGTCCTGGAAGAAGGCGGAGCGCGAATGGGTCGATCTCTATCTGAATTTCAAGGGCCGCATCGAGCGCGACGACTGGGTCAAGCAGGCCAAGGCGCTCGCCAAGGGCGGTGAAGCGGAATACATCCGCGTCTTCGGCAAGAAGCCGCGGTAAAGGGGTGAAACATGCTTAAAGACCAGGATCGCATCTTCACCAATATCTACGGCACCAAGGACAAGTCGCTGAAGGGCGCCATGGCGCGCGGCCATTGGGATGGCACCAAGCAACTGCTCGAAAAGGGCCGTGACTGGATCATCAACGAGGTCAAGGCCTCGGGCCTGCGCGGCCGTGGCGGCGCCGGCTTCCCGACCGGCCTCAAGTGGTCCTTCATGCCGAAGGAATCCGACGGTCGTCCGCATTACCTCGTCGTCAATGCCGACGAATCCGAGCCCGGCACCTGCAAGGACCGCGATATCCTGCGCCACGATCCGCATACGCTGATCGAAGGCTGTGTCGTCGCCTCTTTCGCCATGGGCGCTCATGCGGCCTATATCTACGTGCGCGGAGAGTTCATCCGCGAGCGTGAAGCGCTCCAGGCCGCCATCGACGAGTGCTACGATGCCGGCCTGCTCGGCAAGAACAACAAGCTCGGCTACGATATCGACGTCTACGTCCACCACGGCGCCGGCGCCTATATCTGCGGTGAGGAGACCGCGCTGCTCGAAAGCCTTGAAGGCAAGAAGGGCCAGCCGCGTCTGAAGCCGCCGTTCCCGGCGAACATGGGCCTCTACGGCTGCCCGACGACCGTCAACAACGTCGAGTCCATCGCCGTCACGCCGACGATCCTGCGTCGCGGCGCAAGCTGGTTCTCCAGCTTCGGCCGCCCGAACAATGTCGGCACCAAGCTGTTCATGATGTCCGGCCACGTCAACAAGCCGTGCACGGTCGAAGAGAGCATGGGCATCTCCTTCAAGGAGATGGTCGAGAAGCACGGCGGCGGCATTCGCGGCGGCTGGGACAACCTGCTTGCCGTCATCCCCGGCGGCGCGTCGTGCCCGGTCGTCAAGGGCGAGGACATGATGAATGTCACGCTCGATTTCGACGGCCTGCGCGAGGTGAAGTCCTCCTTCGGCACCGGCGGCATGATCATCATGGATCGCTCGACCGACATCATCAAGGCGATCTGGCGCATCTCGGCCTTCTTCAAGCACGAGAGCTGCGGCCAGTGCACGCCCTGCCGCGAAGGCACGGGCTGGATGATGCGCGTCATGGAGCGCATGGTGCGCGGCAACGCGCAGAAGCGCGAGATCGACATGCTCTTCGACGTGACGAAGCAGATCGAGGGCCACACGATCTGCGCGCTCGGCGACGCCGCGGCCTGGCCGATCCAGGGCCTCATCCGCAACTTCCGCCCCGAGATCGAGGCGCGCATCGACCAGTACACCGCCAATGCCATGGCGCATGGCGCGGTGCTGGAAGCAGCGGAGTAAGGCGATGACGAAGCCGGCTGGACAGGATGCGAATGCGACCCACGTCCCGCCGGCCGAAGCTGCCGGCGACGATCCGTTCGGGCTGTCGCCGTGGCTGAAGCAGATGCCGGATGTGCCGCTGCATCCGCTGATGGCGCATCCGGTGGCGGCGATGGCTGCCACGACCGCGATCGGCTTCGGCCTTGCGGGCCAGATGGCCGGGGCGATGTTGGGCGTGATGCAGAGCGCGGCGGAGCGGACGAAGGCGATGCTGGACGAGGCGGCGGAATTGGCCGCCAAGGCCGAAGCCGCAAGGGAGACGGCAGCGCCGGTGAAGGCGAAGCCGGAACTGCGGGTGGTTCCAAAGGCGGAACCGGAGATGAAGGTGGCGCGCGAAAAGAGCGCGACGCCGAAGACGGCGGAAGCCAAGCCGGTGCGAAAGGCGCCGGCGGCGAAAGCCGGGAAGGCTGATGACCTGAAGGCGATTTCGGGCATCGGGCCGAAGCTGGAGCAGGTGCTGAACGGCATGGGGCTCAAGCGCTACGCCGACATCGCGGCCCTTTCGGACGCGGATGTGGCAAGGATCGAAGCCGAACTCGGCCTCGACGGGCGGATCGCCCGCGACGGCTGGGTGGAGCAGGCAAGGACGCTGGCGAAGGGCAGGGGCTAGGCCCGCCGGAACCGGCAGATGGAACAAAGGCCGAAGGGAAGGGCGAAGGCCCGGAGCGGAAGCTGGAGAATGGCGCTGGCAGGGCGCGGGATTGCCCGCGCCAAAAGCGGGATTGAGATATGGCAAAGCTGATAGTCGACGGAAAAGAAATCGAAGTCCCGGATCACTTCACGCTGCTTCAGGCGTGCGAGGAGGCGGGCGCCGAGGTTCCGCGCTTCTGTTTCCACGAGCGGCTGTCGGTTGCCGGCAACTGCCGCATGTGCCTGGTCGAGGTGAAGGGCGGCCCGCCGAAGCCGGCTGCTTCCTGCGCCATGGGCGTGCGCGACCTGCGTCCCGGCCCGAATGGCGAGCCGCCGGAAGTCTTCACGACCACGCCGATGGTCAAGAAGGCGCGCGAAGGCGTTATGGAATTCCTGCTCATCAACCACCCGCTGGATTGCCCGATCTGCGACCAGGGCGGCGAATGCGACCTGCAGGACCAGGCGATGGCCTTCGGCATCGACTCGTCGCGCTATGCCGAGAACAAGCGCGCGGTCGAGGACAAGTATATCGGCCCGCTCGTCAAGACGGTCATGAACCGCTGCATCCACTGCACGCGCTGCGTTCGCTTCACGACGGAAGTCGCCGGCATCACCGAGCTGGGCCTGATCGGCCGCGGTGAGGATGCCGAGATCACCACCTATCTCGAGCAGGCGATGACGTCGGAGCTTCAGGGCAACGTGGTCGACCTCTGCCCGGTCGGCGCGCTGACCTCCAAGCCCTTCGCTTTCACGGCCCGCCCGTGGGAACTGAACAAGACCGAATCCATCGACGTCATGGACGCGGTCGGCTCGGCCATCCGTGTCGATACGCGCGGCCGCGAAGTCATGCGCATCCTGCCGCGCGTCAATGAAGAGATCAACGAGGAGTGGATCTCCGACAAGACCCGTTACATCTGGGATGGCCTGAAGACCCAGCGTCTCGACCGCCCCTATGTCCGCAGGGACGGCCGCCTCCAGCCGGCAAGCTGGGCGGAAGCCTTCGGCGCCGTCAAGGCCGCTGTTGCCGGCAAGGCGGGCGACCGCATCGGCGCCATCGCCGGCGACCTCGCCTCCGTCGAGGAAATCTACGCGCTGCGTGAACTGATGACGGCGCTCGGCTCGAAGAACCTCGACTGCCGTCAGGACGGTTCGGTGCTCGACCCGTCGCTCGGCCGCGCCAGCTACATCTTCAATCCGACCATCGAGGGGATCGAAGAGGCCGACGCGCTGCTCATCGTGGGTTCCAACCCGCGCCTCGAGGCGGCCGTGCTCAACGCCCGCATCCGCAAGCGCTGGCGCATGGACAACTTCCCGATCGGCGTGATCGGCGAAGAGGGCGAGCTGCGCTACGGCTACGAATATCTCGGCGCCGGCCCGGACACGCTCTCCGGCCTCATCGACGGCTCGGTCAAGTTCGCGGCCAAGCTGAAGAAGGCCCAGCGCCCGATGATCATCGTCGGCCAGGGCGCGCTGTCGCGCGCCGACGGCCTTGCCGTCCTCTCGGCCGTCTCCGCGCTTGCGGAAAAGGTCGGTGCGGTGAAGGCGGACTGGAACGGCCTCGCCGTCCTCCACACGGCGGCCTCGCGCGTCGGCGGCCTCGACCTCGGCTTCGTGCCGGGCGAGGGCGGCAAGACGGCGGCCGACATGCTGACGGGCACGGACGTGCTCTTCCTGCTCGGCGCGGACGAGATGGACTTCTCGAAAAAGACCGCCTTCATGGTCTATATCGGCTCGCACGGCGACAACGCGGCGCATGTCGCCGACGTCATCCTGCCGGGCGCGACCTATACCGAGAAGTCGGGCACCTGGGTTAACACCGAAGGCCGCGTCCAGATGGGCAACCGCGCCGGCTTCGCGCCGGGCGACGCCCGCGAGGACTGGGCGATCCTGCGTGCGCTTTCCGACGTGCTCGGCAAGAAGCTGCCCTTCGATTCGCTCGCCGAACTGCGCGCGAAGCTCTATGCGGCGCATCCGCATTTCGCCGCGATCGACGAGATTGCAGCCGGCGATATCGCCGATCTCTCCGCCCTTGCGAAAAAAGGCGGGACGATGGCGAATTCCGGGTTTGCGTCTCCGGTCAAAGACTTCTATTTGACGAACCCGATAGCGCGCGCCTCCGCGGTCATGGCCGAATGCTCGGCTCTGGCCCGCAACAATTTCAAAGTCGCGGCGGAATGAGCGCGAAGGGATAAAGCATTATGGACGCTTTCATTTCGACCTATGTCTGGCCTGGCGTGATCATCGTGGCCCAGTCGCTGTTGCTTCTGGTGCTGCTCCTGGTCTCCATCGCCTTCATCCTGCTGGCCGACCGCAAGATCTGGGCCGCCGTGCAGCTTCGCCGCGGCCCGAACGTCGTCGGTCCCTTCGGCCTGCTGCAGTCCTTCGCCGACCTTCTGAAGTTCGTCTTCAAGGAGCCGGTGATTCCGGCCAGCGCCAACAAGGCGATCTTCCTGCTCGCCCCGCTCGTCTCCGTGACGCTGGCGCTCGCCACCTGGGCGGTCGTGCCGGTCAATGACGGCTGGATGATCGCCAACATCAATGTCGGCATCCTCTACATCTTCGCGATCTCCTCGCTCGAAGTGTACGGCATCATCATGGGCGGCTGGGCTTCGAACTCGAAGTACCCGTTCCTCGGCGCGCTGCGCTCGGCCGCGCAGATGGTGTCCTACGAAGTCTCCATCGGCTTCGTCATCGTCACCGTCCTGCTCTGCGTCGGCTCGCTGAACCTTTCCGATATCGTCAACGCCCAGCATGACGGCCTCGGCACGCGCCTCGGCCTGCCGCCGTCCTTCCTCGACTGGCACTGGCTGGCGCTGTTCCCGATGTTCGTGGTGTTCTTCATCTCGGCGCTCGCCGAGACGAACCGCCCGCCCTTCGACCTGCCCGAAGCCGAATCCGAACTCGTCGCCGGCTTCATGGTCGAATACGGCTCGACCCCGTACATGATGTTCATGCTCGGCGAATATGCCGCCATCTGCCTGATGTGCGCCCTGACGACGATCCTCTTCCTCGGCGGCTGGCTGCCTCCGGTGGACGTCTGGTTCCTCAACTGGGTCCCGGGCATCGTCTGGTTCGTCCTGAAGGCGCTCTTCGTCTTCTTCATGTTCGCGATGGTGAAGGCCTTCGTGCCACGCTACCGCTACGACCAGCTCATGCGCCTCGGCTGGAAGGTCTTCCTTCCGCTGTCGCTCGCCATGGTCGTCATCGTTGCATTCGTGCTGAAGCTCACGGGCTGGTCCGCATGACCGCCCGGGATTTCAGCAGCATTGGAGCTTAAGCATGGCTAGTCTTTCGCAAGCCGTAAATTCGCTGTTCCTCAAGGAATTCGTCGGCGCGTTCTTCCTGTCGATGCGCTACTTCTTCCGCCCGAAGGCGACGGTGAACTATCCCTTCGAGAAGGGCCCGGTCTCCCCGCGCTTCCGCGGCGAGCATGCGCTGCGCCGCTATCCGAACGGCGAGGAACGCTGCATCGCCTGCAAGCTGTGCGAGGCCATCTGTCCTGCCCAGGCCATCACCATCGAGGCCGGTCCCCGCCGCAACGACGGCACGCGCCGCACGGTGCGTTACGACATCGACATGGTGAAGTGCATCTATTGCGGCTTCTGCCAGGAAGCCTGCCCGGTCGACGCCATCGTCGAAGGTCCGAACTTCGAGTTCTCGACCGAGACGCGCGAGGAGCTCTACTACGACAAGCAGAAGCTCCTCGATAATGGCGACCGCTGGGAGCGGGAGATCGCCCGCAACATCGCTATGGACTCGCCTTACCGCTGATACGCAGCGGAAAGGCAAAACGAAAGCACGTGCCTGACGAAGGGTCGTCAGGCTTCGACGGGGGAGGGGGAACCTTCTCCGGGGAAGACGAAAAGGCACCAAAATGGGTCTTCAGGCTCTATTCTTCTATCTGTTCGCCTTCGTGGCGGTGGCGTCCGCCTTCATGGTGATTGCGTCCAGGAACCCGGTCTATTCCGTGCTGTTCCTGATCCTCACCTTCTTCAATTCGGCGGGCCTGTTCCTTCTGACGGGTGCCGAGTTCCTGGCGATGATCCTCCTGGTCGTCTATGTCGGCGCCGTCGCGGTCCTCTTCCTCTTTGTCGTGATGATGCTCGACATCGACTTTGCCGAGCTGCGCGCCGGCGCGCTCGAATATGCCCCGGTCGGTGCGCTGATCGGCATCGTCCTGGCGATCGAGCTGTTGGTGGTGGCCGGCGGCTGGGTCCTGTCGCCGGAGCTTGCCAAGACCGTCTCGATGCCGATCCCGCCGATCGCCGAGCGTACCAACACCGCCGCCCTCGGCGACGTGCTCTATACGCATTACGTCTACTACTTCCAGATCGCCGGCCTCGTGCTGCTGGTCGCGATGATCGGCGCGATCGTGCTGACGCTGCGCCACAAGCCGCACATCAAGCGCCAGAACATCTCGCAGCAGGTCGCCCGCTCGCCGGAAACCGCCGTCGAGGTGGTCAAGGTGAAGCCGGGGCAGGGTATCTGAGGCCGCGCGGACAAGGAAAAGCATCATGGAAATCGGTATTTCCCACTATCTCACCGTCAGCGCCATCCTCTTCATCCTCGGCGTTTTCGGCATCTTCCTGAACCGGAAGAACGTCATCGTCATCCTGATGTCGATCGAGCTCATCCTGCTTTCGGTCAACATCAACATGGTGGCGTTCTCGCACTTCCTGAACGACATCGTCGGCCAGGTCTTCGCGCTGTTCATTCTGACCGTCGCGGCTGCGGAAGCGGCCATCGGTCTTGCAATTCTCGTCGTCTTCTACCGTAACCGCGGTTCGATCGCCGTCGAAGACGTCAATATGATGAAGGGCTGATCGGGTCATGGATACCATCATCAAGGCAATCGTCTTCCTTCCGCTGATCGGCTTCCTGATCGCCGGCCTCGGCGGCAACGCCATCGGCGCCAAGGCGTCCGAATACGTCACGTCCGGCTTCATGATCATCGCGGCCGTCCTGTCCTGGATCGTCTTCTTCGACGTCGCCATGGGCGAGACGGAGATGATCAAGGTGAGCGTGCTGACCTGGATCCAGTCCGGCAGCTTCGATGTCGAATGGGCCTTCCGCGTCGATACGCTGACGGCCGTCATGCTCGTGGTCGTGAACACGGTCTCGACGCTCGTGCATGTCTATTCCATCGGCTACATGCACCACGATCCGCACCGGCCGCGCTTCTTCGCCTATCTCTCGCTCTTCACCTTCGCCATGCTCATGCTGGTGACGTCCGACAACCTGCTGCAGATGTTCTTCGGCTGGGAAGGCGTGGGCCTGGCGTCCTACCTGCTGATCGGCTTCTGGTACAAGAAGCCCTCGGCAAGCGCCGCCGCCATGAAGGCCTTCATCGTCAACCGCGTCGGCGACTTCGGCTTCGCGCTCGGCATCTTCTCGGTCTTCGTGCTCTTCGGCTCGATCAACTTCGAGACGATCTTCGCGACCGCCGCGACCTACCTTCCGGCCGAAGGCGCCGCGGATGCCGCCGAGCCGGTCATCAACCTCTTCGGCATGAGTCTCGACAAGTCGCAGGCGCTGACCGCCACCTGCCTGCTGCTCTTCATGGGCGCGATGGGCAAGTCGGCGCAGTTCCTGCTGCACACCTGGCTGCCCGACGCCATGGAAGGCCCGACCCCGGTCTCGGCCCTCATCCATGCCGCCACCATGGTCACCGCCGGCGTCTTCCTCGTCGCCCGCATGTCGCCGATCTTCGAACTCTCGCACAACGCCCTGATGGTCGTGACGCTGATCGGCGCCATCACCGCCTTCTTCGCGGCGACCGTCGGCCTCGTGCAGAACGACATCAAGCGCGTCATCGCCTATTCGACCTGCTCGCAGCTCGGCTACATGTTCGTGGCGCTCGGCATCGGCGCCTATGGCGCGGCCGTCTTCCACCTCTTCACGCACGCCTTCTTCAAGGCTCTCCTGTTCCTCGGCGCCGGCTCCGTCATCCACGCGGTCGACGGCGAACAGGACATGCGCTACATGGGCGGCCTCCGGAAGCATATCCCCATCACCTTCTGGATGATGACCATCGGCACGCTGGCGCTGACGGGCGTCGGCATCCCGGGCACCGTCCTCGGCTTCGCGGGCTTCTTCTCGAAGGATGCGATCATCGAGTCGACCTTCGCCTCGCACAGCCCGATTGCCGGCTTTGCCTTCGTGCTGCTGGTCATCGCTGCGCTCTTCACGAGCTTCTACTCCTGGCGCCTGGCCTTCATGACCTTCTTCGGCAAGCCGCGCGCCTCCGCCGACGTCATGCACCACGTCCACGAGTCGCCGGCCGTCATGCTGGTTCCGCTTTTCATCCTCGGCGCGGGCGCGATCTTCGCCGGCTGGCTCTTCGTGGAATATTTCTACGGCCACCACTACGACGAGTTCTGGCAGGGCGCGCTCTTCACGGGTGCCGAAAACCACCTCGTGCACGAGTTCCACAACGTCCCGCTCTGGGTGAAGTGGAGCCCGTTCGCCGCCATGGCCATCGGTTTCGTCACCGCCTGGTACATGTACATCCGTTCGCCGGAAACCCCGAAGTACCTGGCCGAGCAGCACCGCGGTCTCTACCAGTTCCTGCTCAACAAGTGGTACTTCGACGAGCTCTACGACGCCATCTTTGTCCGTCCGGCGAAGGCGCTCGGCAAGTTCCTCTGGAAGAAGGGTGACGGCACCGTCATCGATGGCTTCGGCCCGAACGGCATCGCCGCCCGCGTCGTCGACGTCACCAACCGCGTCGTCCGCCTCCAGACCGGTTACCTCTATCACTACGCATTCGCGATGCTGCTCGGTATTGCAGCACTCGTTACATGGATGATGCTCGGGAGTTCCATCTGATGACCGATTGGCCCATTCTTTCAGCGGTCACCTTCCTCCCGCTCGTCGGCGTGGCGCTCCTGCTGCTGACTCGCGAGGACAGCCCGTATGGCCGCCGCAACATCCTCAACGTGGCGCTGCTGACGACGGTCTTCACCTTCGTCCTCTCGCTCTTCATCTGGGTCGGCTTCGATTATTCGAATCCCGGCTTCCAGATGGTCGAGAAGCATGAATGGCTCGGCACCGGCATTTCCTACCACCTCGGCGTCGACGGCATCTCTATGCTGTTCGTCATCCTCTCGACCTTCCTGATGCCGTTCTGCGTGCTTGCAAGCTGGAACACCATCGAGAGGCGCCTGAAGGAATACATGATCGCCTTCCTGCTTCTGGAAGTGTTCATGGTCGGCGTGTTCGTCTCGCTCGACATCGTCCTCTTCTACGTCTTCTTCGAGGCGGGCCTCATTCCGATGTTCATCATCATCGGCGTGTGGGGCGGCAAGGATCGCGTCTACGCATCCTACAAGTTCTTCCTCTATACGCTGCTCGGCTCGGTGCTGATGCTGCTCGCCATCATGGCGATGTACTGGCAGGCCGGCACGACGGACATCACGGAACTGCTCGCCTACCACTTCCCGGCGCATATGCAGACCTGGCTGTGGCTCGCCTTCTTCGCCTCCTTCGCGGTGAAGATGCCGATGTGGCCGGTCCATACCTGGCTTCCCGACGCGCACGTTCAGGCGCCGACGGCGGGCTCGGTCATCCTGGCCGGCGTCCTCCTGAAGCTCGGCGGCTACGGTTTCATCCGCTTCTCGCTCGCCATGTTCCCGCTCGCCTCCGACTATTTCGCGCCCTTCGTCTTCGCGCTGTCGGTCATCGCCATCATCTACACCTCGCTGGTCGCGATGATGCAGGACGACATCAAGAAGCTGATCGCCTATTCGTCGGTCGCCCACATGGGCTATGTCACCATGGGCATCTTCGCGGCGAATGCGCAGGGTCTCCAGGGCGCCATCTTCCAGATGCTTTCGCACGGCATCGTCTCCGGCGCGCTCTTCCTGTGCGTCGGTGTCGTCTACGACCGGCTGCACACCCGCGAGATTTCGGCCTATGGCGGCCTCGTCAACAACATGCCGAAATACGCCGTCGCCTTCATGGTCTTCACCATGGCGAATGTCGGACTGCCCGGCACCTCCGGCTTCGTCGGCGAAATCATGACCCTGCTCGGCGCCTTCCGCGCCAACACCTGGGTCGCGCTCTTCGCCACCACCGGCGTCATCCTCTCGGCCTCCTACGCGCTGTGGCTCTACCGCCGCGTGATCTTCGGCGCGCTCGAGAAGGAAAGCCTGAAGTCGCTGCTCGATCTTTCCGGTCGCGAGAAGCTTCTGCTTTACCCGCTCGTGATCCTGACGATCTTCTTCGGCGTCTATCCGGCTCCGGTGTTCAATGTGACGGCGGCCTCGGTCGACGCGCTTCTCAACCAATATTCCGCGGCTCTGCAGGCGGCGCAGCAATCCGTTGCGCTCCTGGCGAACTGACGACGGGACCCAAGACATGACTGCTGATACAATCCTTGCCAGCCTTCAGCTCTCGACGCCGGAGATCATCCTCGCCGTCGGCGGCCTGGTTCTGCTGATGATCGGTGTCTTCTCGGGCGAACGGTCGGGAACGACCGTGACCGGGCTCGCCGTCGCGGTTCTCATCATCGCCGGCCTCTGGCTGGTGCTGGCGACGGGCGAGGGACAGGCCTATGGCGGCGCCTTCGTCTCCGACGCCTTCGCCAAGTTCATGAAGGTGCTGGCGCTGATCGGCTCCATCACCGCGATGGTGATGACCGTCGGCCACGCCCGCTCCGAGCAACTCGACCGCTTCGAGTTCCCGGTGCTGGTCGTGCTCTCGACGCTCGGCATGCTGCTGATGATCTCGGCCAACAGCCTGCTGTCGCTGTACCTCGCGCTGGAGCTCCAGTCGCTCGCCCTCTACGTGGTCGCCGCGATCAACCGCGAAAGCCTGCGCTCGACGGAAGCCGGCCTGAAGTATTTCGTGCTCGGCGCGCTCTCCTCGGGCATGTTGCTCTACGGCATGTCGCTGGTCTACGGCTTCACCGGCCACGTCGGCTTCCAGGAGATCGCCGCGGCGCTGACCGCGGAAGGCCGTTCGCTCGGCCTCGTCTTCGGCCTGGTGTTCATCCTCGCCGGCCTTGCCTTCAAGATCTCGGCCGTGCCGTTCCACATGTGGACGCCGGACGTCTATGAAGGCGCGCCGACCCCGGTCACGGCCTTCTTTGCCGCTGCCCCCAAGGTCGCTGCCATGGGCATGCTGGTGCGCATCGTCATCGACGCCTTCGAGCCGGTCGTTGCCGACTGGCAACAGGTCGTGGTCTTCATCTCCATCGCCTCGATGCTGCTCGGCTCGTTCGCGGCCATCGGCCAGCGCAACATCAAGCGCCTGATGGCCTACTCGTCGATCGGCCATATGGGCTATGCGCTCGTCGGCCTCGCCTCCGGCTCCATGGCCGGCGTGCGCGGCGTCGCGCTCTACATGCTCATCTATATGGTCATGACGCTCGGCACCTTCGCCTGCATCCTCGCCATGCGCCGCAAGGAAGGCGGCAATGTCGAGGAGATCAACGATCTCGCGGGCCTGTCCTCGACCAATCCCTTCATGGCGACGGCGATGACGATCATGATGTTCTCGCTGGCGGGCATTCCGCCGCTGGCAGGCTTCTTCGCCAAGTACTTCGTCTTCATGGCGGCCATCGAGGCGCAGCTCTATGCGCTCGCCATCATCGGCGTGCTTTCCTCGGTCGTCGGCGCCTACTATTACCTGCGCGTCATCAAGGTGATGTGGTTCGACGAGCCGACCGGTGAATTCGCCCGCACCTCGGGCGAACTGAAGCTGGTCTTCGGCCTCGCCGGCCTCTTCGTGCTCGGCTATGTGCTGATCGGCGGGCCGATCGGCAATGCGGCCGAAGCCGCGGCGCGGACCTTCTTTTGAGTAGGTCCGACAGTCCTCGCCGGTTGTCGCTCGACGACTTCCGGCACGAGGCGCTCGCAGAAGTGGGCTCCACCAATACGGAATGCCTGGAGCGCGCCCGAAAGGGCGCGCTTTCCGGTCTCTGGATCACCGCCGGCCGGCAGACCGGCGGGCGCGGCCGGCGCGGGCGCGCCTGGTTCTCCGAACCCGGCAATCTCTACGCCTCGCTGCTGCTGATCGATCCCGCGCCGATGGACCGCCTCGGCTCCCTGCCGCTCGCCGTCGCCGTCGCCGTGCAGGATGCCGTCTCCCGCATCATGCCGCTCGACGCGCCGGACGTGCTGGTCAAATGGCCCAACGACATCCTGATCGACCGGCGGAAGGTCTGCGGCATCCTCGTCGAGGGCGAGGCGCTGCCCGATGGTCGTCATGCCCTGGTGATCGGCATCGGCATCAATGTCGCCATCGCGCCGGACGCCGGGCTCTATCCGGTCGCGACGCTGCGCGATTTCGGCGCCTCCGCCGCGCCCGAGGAGCTCTTCGCCTGGCTCTTCCAGTCCATGGCGGAAACGCTCTCGCTCTGGAACCGCGGACGCGGCATCGCGGCCATCATGGAGCGCTGGAAACGGGTCGCCGGCGGCATCGGGGAAAACATCACCGTGAATCTGCCCGACCATTCTATTTCCGGGCGCTTTGCCGGAATTGATGATACAGGTCTCCTGAAACTGGAGACGGATGACGGCGGCACGCGCCTGATCGCGGCCGGCGACGTATTTTTTGGATAGGATTTTTTGAACCCGATGGCAAAAGAAGACGAACTGGTGTTCCTGCCGCTTGGCGGCGTCGGCGAAATCGGCATGAACCTCGCGCTCTACGGCTACGGCCCGAAGACGAACCGCCAGTGGATCATGGTCGATTGCGGCGTCACCTTCCCGGGGCCGGACCTGCCGGGCGTCGACCTTGTTCTGCCCGATATCCGCTTCCTCGCCGAGGAACGCAAGAACCTCAAGGGCATTATCATCACACACGCCCACGAGGACCATTACGGCGCGCTGAACGAGCTGTGGCCGGGCCTCAACGTGCCGGTCTATGCCTCGCCCTTCACCGCGGGCATGCTGGAAGCCAAGCGCGACTTCGAGCGCAGCCGCGTCGAGATCCCGGTGACGATCTTCAAGCAGGGTGACAGGATCAATCTCGGCCCGTTCGAGATCGAGGCCATCGGCGTCAACCACTCGATCCCCGAGCCCATGTCGCTGGCGATCAGGACGCCGCTCGGCACCGTCGTCCACACGGGCGACTGGAAGATCGACCTCGAACCCTCGCTAGGGCCCCTGACGGACGAGGCGCGCTTCCGCAAGCTCGGCAACGAGGGCGTGCTGGCGCTGATCTGCGACAGCACCAACGCGGTGCGCGACGGCATCTCGCCCTCCGAGCGCGAGGTTTCCGAGAGCCTGACGAAGATCATCGAAAGCGCCGAGGGCAGGGTGGGTATCACCACCTTCTCCTCGAATGTCGGCCGCATCCGCTCCATCGCGCAGGCCGCGGAAGCCGCCGGCCGCGAGGTGCTGCTGCTCGGCAGCTCCATGAAGCGCGTGACGGAGGTGGCGCGCGACATCGGCCTCATGGAGGGCCTGAAGCCCTTCATCGCCGAGGACGAATTCGGTTATATTCCGCGCGACAAGGTCGTCGTGATCCTGACGGGCAGCCAGGGCGAGCCGCGCGCCGCGCTGGCCAAGATCGCCCGCGACGAGATGCGCAACGTCGCCTTCACCGCCGGCGACACGATCATCTTCTCGTCGCGCGCCATTCCCGGCAACGAGAAGGCGATCAACGACATCAAGAACGGCCTGATCGAGCAGGGCATCCACATCGTCACCGATTCCGAGGCGCTGGTGCATGTCTCCGGCCATCCGCGCCGCCATGAATTGCAGCAGATGTACGGCTGGGTGCGCCCGAAGATGGTCGTGCCGGTGCATGGCGAGGCCGCGCATCTGACGGCCCATGCCGAGCTTGCCGAACAGTCCGGCATTGCCGAAGTGCCGCGCGTGCGCAACGGCGACGTCCTGAAACTCGCGCCGGGCGCGCCCGAGGTGGTAGACCACGCCCCCTTCGGCCGCATCTTCAAGGATGGCAACCTCATCGGCGACTACGAGGAAATGGGCATCGGCGACCGCCGCAAGCTCGCCTTCGTCGGCCATGTGGCCGTCAGCGTCCTGCTCGACAGCCGCTACGACTTCATGGGCGACCCGGAAGTCGAGCCCTTCGGCCTTCCGCAGTTCGACGACGAGGGCGAGGACATGGGCGATACGCTCTACGACGCCGTGCTCGGCGCCGTCGAGAGCATTCCCCGCGCCCGCCGCAAGGATCTGGAAATGGTGCGCGAGGCCGTGCGCCGCGCCGTGCGTTCGACGGCCAACGAGATCTGGGGCAAGAAGCCCGTTGTGACGGTGTTCCTGACGAAGGTCTGATCGCCGCGCAGCCCATGGGAGAGACGCGCATGCTCGGAAGGGTCAACCACATCGCCATCGCCGTGCCAGACCTCGCCGCCGCGACCGCCACCTATCGCGACACGCTCGGCGCGACGGTTTCCGCCCCTCAGGCCCTGCCGGAACACGGCGTGACCGTGGTTTTCGTCGAGCTGCCGAACACCAAGGTGGAGCTGCTGGAGCCGCTGGGCGAGGGCTCTCCCATCGCCGCCTTCCTGGAAAAGGCGCCCGCCGGCGGTATGCACCACATCTGCTACGAGGTGGACGACATTCTCGCCGCCCGCGACCGGCTGGTGGCGAGCGGCGCACGCGTGCTCGGCGATGGCACGCCGAAGACCGGCGCGCATGGCAAGCCGGTACTGTTCCTCCATCCCAAGGATTTCCTCGGCACGCTGGTCGAGCTGGAAGAGGTGTGACAGCACGCCGCGCCGCCCGCCCGTTTGAACTTCTCCGCCGACAGGCGTAAAAGGGCCGCTGTCACAAGGGACCCGCCATGCAGCTCTTTTCCTTCTTTGCCGTCTATTTCGTCGTCTGGTGGATGACGCTCTTCGCCGTCCTGCCCTTCGGTCTGAAGACCCAGGCGGAAGCGAACGAGGTGGTGCCCGGCACGGTGGAAAGCGCTCCCGCACGCTTTCGCGGCGGCCGTGTCATGCTGCTGAACACCATCGTCTCCGCCATCGTCTACGGCGCCTGGTACATCCTCTCGGTACGCTTCGGCTACGGCATCGATGCGATCCCGCAATTCTACCCGAGCTACGACTGAGCGGGTGCCCCAGGTACTAACGGGCCGTTAACAGGACGGAAGCAAGGCATTCCATTGCTGCCGGAGCGAGAAGAAAAAGTCTTCCGCTCGCCCTTCATCGGATATTGCAGGGAAAGAACCATCCTGAGCGCGCATTCGGGCTGGTCGGAAGCACATGCGCACGGCCGTGCCTCACGTTACGGGAGACGAAACCTCGCCATCGGATGCCGGTGTGCGGCTTTGACGCATGGACCGGCGCGGGAAAGCTGGTAGTGGAGGGGTGCTCGCGGGCGAAAAGCAAAAAAAAACAAGGCTGAAAGCCTTGTTTTACAGGTATCGCGTGATCTTTATCCGTTGTGCGGTGGCAGCGTCTACGCGCGCCAAAGATCTGATCCTCCCAAGACTTGACCGCGAAATTGGCAAGAATTTGTACTTCTTGCCTGTTTTGTGGCCTGAAACTAGCCCAAAGCTTGGGCGTTGTCATCCGCTTTTTTGCATTTTTGCTACAGTGGAATAAAATTTTTCCATTGACAACGGGCGCGCAATTTCCGTTATTTGCGACCCCATTTTTCTGCCACATTTCCTTGAGCCGCCCGCGGCGGTGGACAGTGCTTCGCGTCGATGCCGCCGCTCGTCCTGCCGGGTTCCCTTCCTGTGGCGAAGCGTTTATGAACGCATGAAAATCAACGTCATTTTGCCCGATTCCCCGAATAGGGCGGATCAGTCACTTCGGAACCCGATATGCGCCTTTCCCGCTTCTTCCTGCCCATCCTCAAGGAAAACCCCAAGGAAGCCGAGATCGTCTCCCACCGGCTCATGCTGCGTGCGGGCATGATTAAGCAGCAGTCCCAGGGCATCTATACCTGGCTGCCGCTCGGAAAGCGCGTGCTCGATAAGGTCAACGCCATCATCCGCGAGGAGCAGAACCGCTCCGGCGCCATCGAGCTTTTGATGCCGACGCTGCAATCGGCCGAGCTCTGGCAGGAGAGTGGCCGCTACGACGCCTATGGCAAGGAGATGCTGCGCATCAAGGACCGCCAGGAGCGCCCGATGCTCTACGGCCCGACCAACGAGGAAATGATCACGGACGTCTTCCGTTCGTTCGTGAAGTCGTACAAGGACCTGCCGCTCAACCTCTACCACATCCAGCTCAAGTTCCGCGACGAGATCCGTCCGCGCTTCGGCACCATGCGCTCGCGCGAATTCATGATGAAGGACGCCTATTCCTTCGATCTCAATCGCGAAGGCGCCGTGCATGCCTATAACCGCATGTTCGCGGCCTATCTGCGCACCTTCTCGCGCATGGGCCTGCGCGCCATTCCCATGCGTGCCGATACCGGCCCGATCGGCGGCGATCTCAGCCACGAATTCATCATCCTCGCCGATACGGGCGAATCCGAAGTCTTCTGCCACAAGGACTTCCTGAACTTCGATATTCCGGCCGAGGACACCAATTTCGAGGATGTCGCAGGCCTGCGCGCCATCTTCGACAAGTGGACCTCGCGCTATGCGGCGACCTCCGAGATGCACGACGCGCCCGCCTTCGAGGCGATCCCGGAAGGCGAGCGCCTTTCCGCCCGCGGCATCGAGGTCGGCCATATCTTCTATTTCGGCACGAAATATTCCGAAGCCATGGGCGCCAGGGTTCAGGGCCCCGACGGCAAGGAGCATACCGTGCATATGGGCTCCTACGGCATCGGCCCGACGCGCCTCGTGCCGGCGATCATCGAAGCCTCGCACGACGAGAACGGCATCATCTGGCCGAAGGCCGTCGCGCCCTTCGAGGCCATCGTCATCAACATGAAGTCGGGCGACGAGGCCTGCGACGCGGCCTGCGAAAAGATCTACGGCGCGCTGCTGAATGCCGGCGTCGACGTGCTCTACGACGACAAGGACGAGCGCGCCGGCGCCAAGTTCGCCACCGCCGACCTGATCGGCGCGCCGGTGCAGGTCATTGCCGGCCCGCGGGGCGTGGCGAACGGCGAGGTCGAGATCAAGGATCGCAAGACCGGCGAACGCGAGACGCTGACCATCGAGGCAGCCATCAATCGCCTGACATCCGGCAATTGATGCGGACTGGCGGCAACGGGAGGTAACATGGCTGACGCAGCGAGCGGCGCGCCCGCAACCGAGGCTCAGGTCTTCAGAAAAAACCGCCCGTTCTCCGCTTTCGAGCGGATGGTCGCCTGGCGCTACCTGCGCTCGCGGCGCAAGGAGGCCTTCATCTCGGTGATCGCCGGCTTCTCCTTCATCGGCATCATGCTCGGCGTCGCAACCCTCATCATCGTCATGGCGGTGATGAACGGCTTCCGCACCGAGCTGATCTCGCGCATCCTCGGCATCAACGGCCACATGATCGTCCAGCCGATCGACAGCCCGCTGAACGACTATGCCGCACTGGCCGACCGCTTTTCCGCCGTACCGGGCGTGACGATGGCGATCCCGCTCGTCGAAGGCCAGACGCTGGCCTCCGGCACGGCGGGGGCGGGCACCGGCGCACTGGTGCGCGGCGTGCGCGCCGACGACCTTGCGAAGATGAAGGCCGTCTCCGACCATATCAAGGAAGGCGATCTCGTCGGCTTTGCCGCTGGCAGCGGCGTTGCCATCGGCGCGCGCATGGCCGAGCAGCTCGGCCTCAGCGCCGGCGGCCAGATCACGCTCGTCGCACCCGAGGGCGACGTCACGCCGCTCGGCGTGAACCCGCGTGTGAAGACCTATACCGTCTCCGCCATCTTCGAGATCGGCATGTCGGAATACGACGCCTCGATCATCTACATGCCGCTGGAGGAAGCGCAGCTCTACTTCAATTCCGAAGGCATCGTGCAGTCGATCGAGCTCTTCGTCTCCAACCCGGATGCTGTCGATCAGCTCCGCCAGCCGCTGGAGGCCGCCGCCGGGCGGCAAATCTTCATCACCGACTGGCGCCAGCGCAATCGCACCTTCTTCTCGGCGCTGGAGGTCGAGCGCAACGTCATGTTCATGATCCTGACGCTGATCGTGCTCGTCGCCGCGCTCAACATCATCTCCGGCCTCATCATGCTGGTGAAGGACAAGGGCAGCGACATCGCGATCCTGCGCACCATGGGCGCGACATCCGGCGCCATCATGCGCATCTTCTTCATGACGGGGGCGGCCATCGGAACGGTCGGCACCTTCGCCGGCGTCCTGCTCGGCGTCATCGTCTGCCTCAATGTCGAATCCATCCGCCAGTTCTTCTCGTGGATCTCGGGCACGACGCTGTTCAATCCGGAACTCTACTTCCTCAGCCAGCTTCCGGCCGACATGAATGCCGGCGAGACCGTTTCGGTCGTCGTCATGGCGCTGGCGCTCTCGTTCCTGGCGACAATCTTCCCCGCCTGGCGCGCCTCCAAGCTCGATCCGGTCCAGGCCCTTCGGTACGAATAGGAGCAGAACGCATGAATGCGCGCGTGGCTTTGGAACTCAAGGGCATCGAACGGCACTACGGCCAGGGCGAGACCGTGCTGACCATCCTCAAGGGGGCGGACTTCACGCTGCGGAGCGGCGAGACGGTCGCGCTCGTCGCGCCGTCGGGCACCGGCAAGTCGACCCTGCTGCACATCGCCGGCCTTCTCGAAAAGCCCGACGCCGGCGAGGTCCTCGTCAACGGCCATTCCTGCGCCGAGCTTGGCGACGACGAGCGCACGGCGATCCGCCGCGGCGAGATCGGCTTCGTCTACCAGTTCCATCATCTGCTGCCGGAATTCACGGCGCTGGAAAACATCATGATGCCGCAACTGATCGGCGGCCTCTCCAAGGCGGAGGCGCGCGAGCGCGCCGCCCAGCTTCTCGATTATATGCGCATCGGCCACCGCGCCGACCATCGCCCGTCCGAGCTTTCCGGCGGCGAGCAGCAGCGCGTGGCGATCGCAAGGGCTGTCGCCAATGCCCCGCTCGTCCTTCTCGCCGACGAGCCGACCGGCAACCTGGACCCGGAAACGGCCGGCTATGTCTTCGAGGCGCTGGAAGCGCTGGCCCGCCAGTCGGGCCTCGCCGCGCTGATCGCCACCCACAATCACGAACTGGCCGGCCTCATGGACCGCCGCGTGACGATCGAGGACGGGCTCGTGCGCGAGCTGACCTGACGGCTGTCAGTCCAGTCCGCAGATCGAGCGGCCGATCTCGTCCTTCCAGTCCTTCAGAAGCACGAACTGCGCCTTGCCGGCCACCGGCTGGCCATTGCTCTTGCCCTTGCCCGTCAGGACGTTGAGGTCGCATTCGCGCGTGCTGTTCTCCGCGCCTTCCTCCGCGATCGTGTCGTAGGAGGAGAAGGTGTAGCCGGCGACGATGAAGTCGAAATTGCGATAGGCGATGGTAAGTGACTGGCGCCAGCGGTCGCGGCCGACCGCGTCGTTCTTCGTCGTCAGCGTGAAGGAGCCGTTGGCGAGCGCCGTCAGCTCCGGCTCCTGGCCGTAGAGGGTCAGGTTGCCCCAGACGGAATTGGGAAGCGACAGGACCGGCGTCAGGCGGCCCTCCGTCTTCTTGGCGAGCCAGACATAGAGCCCGTTGTCGTCGCCGCTGTCATCGCCGGGCGTCGCCACCACGGCGAGATCCGGCGTGCCGTCCTTGTCCCAGTCGCCGCTCGCCATGGCGATGATCCGGCCGGCCGGAAAGTCCGCGGCCGCAGCGGTGGCGGGCAGCGTGGCCGAGAGAAGAAGGGCGGCAATCCAGGGCTTCATCATGTTTCCTCCGTTGGTGAAGGCGACCATAGAGCACGCCGCCAAGGCATGCAGCCGCTTTGCGTCAGTCCGCTGGGGGAAATCAACAGGAAGTAGCGAGGCGCCCGACGGGAAGGTTTTTTCACAGGGCCTGTGGAAAACCGGTTGACGAGTGAACAAAAATGGAACAAATTAAAAACATAAAGGGAAAGGAAGCCGAAATGACCGATTTTCTTCGTGATCTTGCTGCATTCACCTCCATGGCGATGTTCGTTGCCAGCTTCTCTGTCATTCTCTTCGGTATCTGACGGCGGTACCCTGTTCGCCATAGGCGCCCGGCGCGGAAACCGGGTGCAAAGCCAAGAACCGTCTGGACGAGGCGGGGTCGAATCCGCTTAAGCTTTCCGTCTGATTGAAAGGACGATTGCGATGGCGGACGAGGCACCCAGGACGGATGACGGCAAGATCGCGGGGACGCCGCAATTCGTGCATCTGCGCGTGCATTCGGCCTTCTCGCTGCTGGAAGGCGCCCTGCCGATCAAGAAGATCATCGGCAAGGCGACCTCCGACCAGCAGCCGGCGATCGCCATCACCGACACGAACAATCTCTTCGCCGCACTCGAATTCTCGCAGAAGGCGGTCGGCGAGGGCATCCAGCCGCTGATCGGCTGCCAGCTCTCCATCGACATGGAGGACGAAGGCGAGGGGGAGCGGCGCGGCCCGCAGGCGCATCTCCAGAAGCTGCCGTCCATCGTGTTGCTGGCGGCGAGCGATGCCGGCTATGCGCGCCTCGTCGAGCTCGTCAGCCGTGCCTATCTCGGCGGTGAGGGCAACCAGGCGATCCACATCGCCTATCGCTGGCTGGAAGAAGGGACGGAGGGGCTGATCGCCCTGACCGGCGCGCGGGGCGGCCCGGTCGACATGGCTTACCTTGCCGGTCAGCCGGCCGTGGCGGAAGCTCGTCTCGACGCATTGAAGCGAGTCTTCGGCGACCGGCTCTATATCGAGCTGCAGCGCCACGGGCGCTACGACAGGCAGCACGAGCGGCGCATGGTCGAGCTTGCCTATGCGCGGGACGTGCCGCTGGTCGCGACCAACGAGCCCTTCTTCCCGGCGCCCGAGGATTACGATGCCCATGACGCGCTGATGGCGGTGGCGCACAACGCCATGGTGTCGGACGACAATCGCTTCCGCCTGTCGCCGGACCATTACCTCAAGAGCCGCAAGGACATGGCGGCGCTCTTCGCCGATCTGCCGGAGGCGCTGGAGAACACGGTGGAGATCGCCCGGCGCTGCTCTTTCGTGCTGAAGACGCGCGGACCCATCCTGCCGCGCTTCACCGGCGCGACGGACGATCCCGAGGAGGCCGAGCGCGCCGAGGCGGCGGAGCTGCGCCGGCAGGCCGTGGAAGGCCTGGAGAGCCGCATGGCGCTGCTCGGCCTGACGCCCGGCTACAGCGAAGAGGATTATCGCGAGCGGCTGGATTTCGAGCTCGGCGTCATCGAGCGCATGAAGTTCCCCGGCTACTTCCTCATCGTTGCCGACTTCATCAAATGGGCCAAGCAGCACAATATCCCCGTCGGGCCCGGCCGAGGCTCCGGCGCGGGCTCGCTCGTCGCCTATGCGCTGACCATCACCGACGTCGATCCCTTGCGCTTCTCGCTGCTCTTCGAGCGCTTCCTCAATCCGGAGCGCGTCTCGATGCCCGACTTCGACATCGACTTCTGCCAGGACCGCCGCGAAGAGGTGATCCGCTACGTGCAGCAGAAATACGGCCGCGAGCAGGTGGCGCAGATCATCACCTTCGGTTCGCTCCAGGCCCGTGCGGCGCTGCGTGACGTCGGCCGCGTGCTTGAAATGCCCTATGGCCAGGTCGACAAGATCTGCAAGCTCGTGCCGAACAATCCGGCCAACCCGACCCCGCTCTACAAGGCGATCGAGGAGGAGCCGAAGCTGCAGGAGGAGGCGGAGAAGGAACCCGTCGTCGCGCGCCTGCTCGACATCGCCCAGAAGATCGAGGGCCTCTACCGCCACGCCTCGACCCACGCCGCCGGCATCGTGATCGGCGACCGGCCGCTGTCGAAGCTGGTGCCGATGTACCGAGACCCGCGCTCGGATATGCCGGTCACCCAGTTCAACATGAAATGGGTGGAGCAGGCCGGCCTCGTGAAGTTCGACTTCCTCGGCCTCAAGACCCTGACGGTGCTGAAGACGGCGGTCGATTTCATCCGCAAGCGCAATATCGAGGTCCATCTCGAAAGCCTGCCGCTCGACGACCAGCTCACCTACGAAATGCTCTCGCGCGGCGAGACGGTCGGCGTGTTCCAGGTGGAAAGCGCGGGCATGCGCAAGGCGCTGATCGGCATGCGGCCCGACTGTATCGAGGACATCATCGCGCTGGTGGCTCTCTACCGCCCCGGCCCGATGGAGAACATCCCGGTCTACAATGCCCGCAAGCACGGCGAGGAGGAGATCGAATCGATCCATCCGATGATCGACCACCTGCTGAAGGAAACGCAGGGAGTCATCGTCTATCAGGAACAGGTGATGCAGATCGCCCAGGTCCTCTCCGGCTACTCGCTCGGCGAAGCCGACCTCCTGCGCCGCGCCATGGGCAAGAAGATCAAGGAGGAGATGGACAAGCAGCGCGCGCGCTTCGTCGACGGCGCGGTGAAGAACGGCGTCTCCAAGCCCCAGGCCGACCTGATCTTCGACCTGCTCGCCAAGTTCGCCAATTACGGCTTCAACAAGTCGCACGCCGCCGCCTATGCGATCGTCTCCTACCAGACGGCCTATCTGAAGGCGCATTACCCGGTCGAGTTCCTCGCCGCGTCGATGACCTACGATATGTCCAATACGGACAAGCTGAACGATTTCCGGCAGGATGCCGCGCGGCTCGGCATCGAGGTGGTCCCGCCATCCGTCCAGACATCCTTCGCCCATTTCGAGACCGGCGAGAACCGCATCTATTATGCGCTCGCCGCCATCAAGGGCGTGGGCGAGGCGGCGGTGCAGCACATCGTCGAGGTGCGCGGCGATGCGCCCTTCAGGAGCCTTGAGGATTTCTGCGAGCGCATCGATCCGAAATTCGTCAACCGCCGCGTCTTCGAAAGCCTGATCGTCGCCGGCGCCTTCGACTGCTTCGGCCACGACCGCGCCGCCATGATCGCCGGCCTCGACCGCCTGCTCGGCGCCGCCCAGCGCGCGCAGGAGAACAAGACGAGCGGGCAGGGCGACATTTTCGGCATGGGGGCGGCCACCGGGCCCGAGGTCATCACGCTGCCCTCCTATACGCCCTGGCTCGCCTCGGAGAAGCTGCACCGCGAATTCCAGGTGCTCGGTTTCTATCTCTCCGCCCATCCGCTCGACACCTATGCGCCGATCCTCGCCAAGATGCGCGTGCAGACCTTCGGCGATTTCTCCGCCGCAGTGAAGCGCGGCGCCACCGCCGGTCGCCTTGCCGGCACGGTGACGTCGAAGCAGGAGCGCAAGACACGCACCGGCAACAAGATGGGCATCGTCGCCTTCTCCGATTCCTCCGGCCAGTTTGAGGCGGTGCTGTTTTCCGAAATGCTGAACCAGTACCGCGACCTGCTGGAGCCCGGCAAATCGCTGGTCATGACGGTGCAGGCGGAAGAGCGGCCGGAAGGCATCGGCCTGCGCATCCAGACCCTGCGCTCGCTGGAGGAGGAATCGCTCCAGTCCCAGAAGGCGCTGCGCGTCTATGTCCGCGATTCCGGTCCGCTGCGTTCCATCGCCGCCCACCTCAACACCAAGGGCGACGGCCTCGTCTCCTTCATCGTCATCAAGGACAGCGGCCAGCGCGAGATCGAGGTGGAGCTCAACGAACGCTTCCGCATCTCCCCCGAAATCGCCGCCGCCATGCGCTCGACGCCGGGCGTGCTGGACGTGGAACTGGTGTGAGGCACGCCCCGGTGCAGCAGGCGGCGCTTCGTCGGCTTTTATGACAGGGCGCGGCGAAGAAAGTCGTTCAGGCGTTCCACCGCCGGGCTGCGTGATCGCGGGTTTCGCAGGATGCTGATTTCCAGCGGGTCGAGATGCGGCAGCCCCTCATTGGCCCCGACGATGCGCAGGGAAGGTGGCACGCTGCACAGGGCCAGGCCGGCGATGGCAAGGCCCGCCTGCACGACCGCGACAAGGCCCATCAGGCTCGCGCTCGAATAGGTGCACCGATAGGCGCGGTCTCCTTCGGAAAGGGCTTTCAGAACGTTGATCCGCGCGGTGCAGCCGGGCTCGAACAGCGCGACAGGGAGGGGGTCGTCGTCCCAGGCGATGTGGGATGGAGAGGCGACCCAGACGAAGGGCTCCCGCCTCAGGACCTCGACGGGCTGCTCCGCCAGGCGTGTGACGATGGCAAGGTCTATGCGCGCGTCCTCTATCGCCTTCGTCAATGCGGTCGTGGGCTCGCACACGAGCTCGACCGTGACGCGCGGGTGCTCCGCTGCGAACTGGGCCAGCACCGGCGGCAGCAGGAAGGCCGCGTAGTCGTCGGGAACCCCAAGCCGGACGCAACCGCTCTCTTCCGGCCGCGTGACGCTCGCCCATGCCTCATCCGACAGTTTCAGGAGCCGCCGGGCATGGACCAGGAAATCCGATCCGGCCGCGTTGGGAGTGACGGCCTTCGGACCGCGCACCAGAAGCTGCTTGCCGACGGCCTGTTCCAGCCGCTGCATCTGCATGCTCACGGCCGACTGGCTGCGCCCGATCCGCGGCGCGGCATTGGAGAAGCTGCCCGTTTCGACTACGGCAACGAAGGTTCGCAGCAGATCGATATCCAGTGGGTTCGCCATGGTGCTATCAGAATAACGAATAGAGTTATCCAAATCTATTCGTTTGATTGAATTGTGCCAAGCCGCAATATGACCTCTCAACGCGTTTTGAGAGGCCAGCATGGAAAGAACATCCGACACACGTCTGCCCGCCGCAAAGCTCGTGGCCGCGATGGCGATCGTCGGCACGGTCGGAGCCTTCGCGGTCGAAGCCGGACTCGACCCGGTAACAACGGTCTTCTGGCGGTGTACCTTCGGCACAGTCTTTCTCGGGGCGTGGTGCCTGCTGCGCGGTTACTTGCCGGCCAGCGACCTCTCGCCGGCCCGGCTGGCGCTGGCCGCGCTGGGCGGCGTTTGCATGGTCCTGAGCTGGATCGCGTTCTTTGCCGGATTCGCGATGACATCGATCGCCACGACGACGATCGTCTACCATATCCAGCCCTTCTTCGTGGTCCTGATCGGCGTGCTGTTCCTCAAGGAGCGGATCACGCTCGACCAGGTCGTCTGGATGGCCGCTGCGTTTGCCGGCGTCGTTCTCGCCAGCGGTCTTGTCGTCTCCTCAGACGCGGTCGACACGGCATGGGTGGTCGGGATCGCGCTGACGCTTGGCGCCGCGCTGCTTTATGCAATTGCGACCATTCTCGCAAAAGGCCTCGCGCAGCAGCGCCCGGAGGTGACGGCCCTGTGCCAGACCGTTGTCGGCACCATCCTGCTTGCCCCGTTTGCCGATATCTTCCGTTCCATTCCGGCAGCATCCTGGGGATGGCTTCTCGGCATCGGCATCCTGCACACGGGCATCGCCTATGTGCTGATGTATTCGGCCTATCCGAAGCTGTCGACGCCGGTCATCGGCGTGCTGACTTTCATCTATCCGCTGGTCGCGATTCTCATCGACTGGATCGTCTATGGCCACCCGCTCGGGATCGCGCAGGCGCTCGGCATGGTTCTGATCGCCCTCGGAACGCTCGGTGTACGGCTTGGCTGGCGCTTTCCAACCGGCAGAACCTTGCCGGCTTGAAGTCCGGCCCGTTCAGTTGACGACCGTGACCGAGGACTTCTTCTTTTTGTTCTTCTTGCCCTGCACGACAACCGCATCCGCCTTCTGCACCTTGCGGGTCACGGTGATGAAGTCCGTGCCGTCGCCGGTTTCCGGGCCGAGGCCGGTGTCGGAGATGGAGAGGGACGCGCCTTCGCTGATGAGGCGGGAAATGTGGTTGCGCGTCTCTTCGGGAATATCGAGCCGGTCGAGCGTCTTGGCGATGGCGTCCGGCGCTTCGGCGTCGGCCTCGGCGGTAATGCCGAGGCGCTTCATCATGCCCTTCGGGAGCTGGTTGTCCATGCTCACTCCGTACCATTCCGCCGTGCCCTTGTCGGCATCGACACCGCGAGCGAGGAGGAAGTGCGTGCCGAGCGCGATTTCCGGCTCGCGGATGGTGATCGGCTCCTCGATGAGCGGGGCGAATTTCCGGCGCACGAGGATCTGGCCGTTCGGCGGCGTGCCCTTGCCGGCTTTCGCATAGACGGCAGCGAGGAGTTCCGGCGTCACCATTCCGTCCTCCTTGAGCCCTTCGGCGAGCTGGAAGGCGCGGATGGCGACGACCGTCTGCTTGCCGTGGCGCCCGTCGGGCACGCCGGCATCGTAGCCGAGGTCCCCCAGCATCCGCTGCAGGTCGAGCAACATCTCACGCTCCCCGCGGCGGGTGACGAGGATGCGGATCGGGTCCTGTTCGGTACGCTCCACGACGGGGGTGAGGGTTTCCGGCTTCGGATCGGTCATCGCCACCTCGACGCTCTTGTCGCCGGCCTCGATGAGCGCGGGGCGAAGGCCTGCGTCGGACAGCAGCGGCGTGTCGGGCACGACGACCGAGGGCCGGAAGAGCGCCTCATGCACGATGCGCTGCGGCGCGATCTCGCCATCGGTGATCAGCACATGGCCGCCGCGCCGCGTGACGGAAAACAGCGTCTTGGCGAAATCGTTCGGCAGGCGCACGCAGCCATGCGAGGCGGGATAGGACGGCACGCTGTTGGAGGCATGCAGCGCGATGCCCGACCAGGTGAGCCGCTGCATGAAGGGCATCGGCGCGCTGTCATAGATGTTGGAGAAGTGCGAGCGCTTCTTTTCGAGGATCGAGAAGATGCCGGTCGGCGTCCCGTGGCCGGCCTTGCCGGTGGAGACGCGCGAGGTGGCCACCACCACGCCGCCGTCATAGATCTTCAGCTCCTGGCGGTCCTTCGACACCATGATCTGGAGTGGGCCTTCCAGCGTTCCGCCAAGCGCTGTCGTGCAGCTCAGCATCAGGCCCAGAATGCTCATGCCGGTGGCGAGGCGAAACTTCATGTAACCCATCCGTACGCAATACAAACCGGTGGCAAGCCTAGGACATCGGACTTAAGGAAGGCTTGATGCATGCCATCCCGATGCAGGGAAGGACGCGGGTCTGCGGGGATTTATTCGCCGGGATCGCCGGTTTTTCCCGAGGTCTTGACGGTCAATTTTCCGTGAAAGCGCTCCGGGCCGGTCTTGCCGAACGTATAGCCGGTCTCCACGCTCGCCTTGCCGAACTTGTCGCGTAGCGTGTTCATGGCGGCTTCCGCCGCCGCGCGGCGCGTCGCGGCGGGATCGACGAGGTCGGGCGGATCGGCGCGGCCGGGATCGGCAAGATCGCTGACGCCGATGCCGATCAGGCGGTATTTCGTGCCGTCCGCCTCCTTGCGCAGGAGCTCCATGCCGGTGCGGAAGATCCGGTCGGCGAGCATGGTCGGGTCTTCGAGCTTGCGGTTGCGCGTGCGGCTCTTGAAGTCCGCCGTCTTCAGCTTGAGCACGACGGTCTGGCCGGCGACGCCGGATTTGCGCAGCCGCGTGGCAACCTTCTCGCTCAGCCGGCGCAGATGCGCGGTGAGTTCGTCATAGCGCGAGATGTCGTCGAAGAAGGTCGTCTCGGCCGAAACGCTCTTGGCGGGGTCGTTGGGATGCACCTCGCGGTCGTCCTGCCCGCGCGACAGGTGGAAGAGCCGCTTGCCCATGACGCCGTAGCGGCGCATCAGGTCGGTTTCCTCCATGGTCTGGAGCTGGCCGACGCTGCGGATGCCGTCGCGCTCCAGCGTCTCGGCAAAGGCCTTGCCGACGCCCCAGATTAGCCGCACCGGCTTGTCGCGCAGGAAATCCAGCGCCTCCGCCGCGCCGATGATGGAAAAGCCGCGCGGCTTGTTGAGGTCCGAGGCGACCTTGGCGAGGAACTTGCAGTAGGAGAGCCCGACGGAAATGGTGATGCCGATCTCCTTCTCCACGCGCTGGGTGAAGCGCGCCAGCACACGGGCAGGGGGATCGTGGTGCAGTCGCTCGGTGCCCTTCAGCTCCAGGAACGCCTCGTCGATGGAGATCGGCTGCACGAGCGGCGTCAGCTCCTGCATCATCGCGCGCACTTCGCGGCCGACCTTGACGTATTTTTCCATGTCCGGCTTGATGACGACGGCGTTCGGGCAGGCTTCCAGTGCCTTGAACATCGGCATGGCCGAGCGCACGCCGTGGATGCGCGCAATGTAGCAGGCCGTGGAGACGACACCGCGCTTGCCGCCGCCGATAATCACCGGTTTGTCGGCAAGCTCCGGATTATCTCGCTTCTCGATTGCCGCATAGAAGGCGTCGCAGTCGATATGGGCGAGCGTCAGGTCGTAGAGCTCGCCGTGATAGAGGAGGCGGGGGCTGCCACAAGCCCGGCAGCGGCGCAGGCCCGCGGGCTGCCCGGCAAGGCAGTCGCGGCAGAAGCCCGGAAAACGCATGTCGGCGGTGCTCATGATCTGGAACAAATATTGAACATCGCGACATTACCGCCTAAATTCGCGAGTCTCAACGGGAAGAAGGGCTGAACGCATGACGATGCACAGGCATGCGCAGGATGGCCCGCAGGGGCCGGCTTGTCAGAAGTCGCCGCCGCCATGGGGGCCGGACAGGACCGCATGGGCGTGGACGACGGCTTCCGGCGGGATGCCCGTCGCGGCGCTGAAAGCTAGGAGTGTCGGTTCGTGCTCCATGAGGAAATCGACGAGGCCGGCGAGAAAGCCGGGGTCGTTAACGGCGTTGCGGACCTCGCCCGGGGCGACACCCGTCAGCGCCAGGAAACGCGACAGGAGGTCCGGCTCGCCGGCCAGCCAGCCGAGGATGGAAAGGGCGGTCGCATCCGCGTCTTCGCGCGCGGGTGTTTCTTTTTGGCGTTTCATCCTTTTCCTTCGGGAAATTTACCTTTTCATCAACCAAGTGACGCTAACGTGGCTGCGGTCGGGCTGGGGGATTTCGGCTTCGCCGCAACTTATCTATCTCCCGGACGGTTGCAAGGCCGGCGAGAGGAACAGGGACGCACGATGCCCAAGCAGGTCATGATTGTCGAGGACAACGAGCTGAACATGAAGCTCTTCCGGGACCTCATCGAGGCATCCGGCTATGCGACCATCCAGACCCGGAACGGGATGGAGGCCCTCGATCTCGCGCGCAAGCACCGTCCCGACTTGATCCTGATGGACATCCAGCTCCCGGAAGTCTCCGGTCTTGAAGTGACCAAATGGCTGAAGGAGGACGACGAACTGCACGTCATTCCCGTGATCGCCGTCACGGCCTTCGCGATGAAGGGCGACGAGGAGCGGATCCGGCAGGGCGGCTGCGAGGCCTATGTCTCCAAGCCGATCTCCGTGCCGAAGTTCATCGAGACCATCAAGACCTATCTCGGGGACGCGTGAGGCCGACATGACAGCGCGCATCCTCGTCGTCGACGATATCCCGGCCAACGTGAAGCTGCTCGAAGCGCGGCTGCTGGCCGAGTATTTCGACGTGCTGACGGCCGAGAACGGCTACGAGGCCCTGTCAATCTGCGAGAGCACCCAGGTCGACCTCATTCTCCTCGACATCATGATGCCGGGCATCGACGGCTTCGAGGTCTGCGAGCGGCTGAAGGCCAATCCGCGCACCGCCCATATTCCCGTGGTCATGGTCACGGCGCTCGACCAGCCCTCCGACCGCGTGCGCGGCCTCAAGGCCGGCGCCGACGACTTCCTGACCAAGCCGGTCAACGACCTGCAGCTCATGTCGCGGGTCAAGAGCCTCGTGCGCCTCAAGACGCTGACGGACGAGCTGCGCCTGCGCGCCGCAACGGCCCGTGCGATTTCCCTCGAAGAGGGACTGGACAGCAATCTTGGCGACGAGCCGGGCGATGTCCTGCTCGTCGATGGCCGCGCCACCTCGCAGGAGCGCATCGCCCGCGCGCTGAAGCCCATCGCCGACGTCACCTGCATGTCCGACCCGCAGGCCGCGCTCTTCCAGGCGGCCGAGAGCAATTACGAGCTGGTGATCGTCAACGCCAATTTCGAGGACTACGATCCGCTGCGCCTGTGCTCGCAGCTTCGCTCGCTGGAGCGCACGCGCTTCCTGCCGATCCTGCTGATCGCCGAGCAGGGCGACGACGACATGATCGTGCGGGCGCTGGATCTCGGCGTCACCGATTATCTGGTGCGCCCCATCGATCCCAACGAGTTGATCGCCCGCAGTCTCACGCAGATCCGCCGCAAGCGCTGCAACGACCGCCTGCGGGCCAGCGTGCGCCAGACCATCGAGCTTGCCGTCACCGACGGGCTGACTGGCCTGCACAACCGCCGCTATCTCGACAGCCACATGAAGCTGCTGATCGATCGCGCGACGGCGCGCGGCCGCGCGCTCTCCGTCTGCATGACGGATATCGACCGCTTCAAGCTGGTAAACGACACCTATGGCCACGATGCGGGCGATGCCGTGCTGCGTGAATTCGCCAGCCGCGTGCGCTCGGCCGTGCGCGGCGCGGACCTTGCCTGCCGTTATGGCGGGGAGGAGTTCGTGCTGCTCATGCCCGATACCTCCGCCGAGATGGCGGCGGGCGTCGCCGAGCGCCTCAGGGCGATCGTCGAGCGGGAGCCCTTCCGCATTCCCGGCACGGATGTCTTCCTGCCGATCACCGCCTCCATGGGCATCGCCTCTATCCTGCCGGAAGGCGACAGCCCCGAAGCGCTGGTGAAGCGCGCCGACGCCGCTCTCTACGAGGCCAAGCGTTCGGGCCGCAACCGGGTTGTGGCCGCCGCAGCCTGAGCGGCTTTTCCACAGGCCCATTCCCATTCGCGGCATTTACCTTTGATTCCGGGTAGTTGCCGGAATTTCCGGACGCCTGTCAACTTGACACCTAGCGGCGGATTTTCGGCGGTAAATCGTGCCATTCATTTTTGATGAAGCTAATCAAAGACTTGCGCATCCCGCAATCTGACCGTGTGCGTATGAACGGTTCCCTGGGGCGCCCTTTTGCTCGTATTGCGCTTGAATCGGCCACCCGCCGCTGTGTCGTCTTCCACGACGAATCCGCCGCTCGATGGAACAAAACGGGACCCGGCGGTTAACTATGAGACAAGGACGCGCCCCGCGAGCGTTAAGAATTCGTTGATTTTTTTTCTCTTTCGCGCGATGCTCAACTCATGGGCGGGAAACAAGCCCGCACAACCGGTTACCCCATGATGCTAGGTCCGCCGCATCTCCTGGGTCGTGGGGTCGGTCGGTCAGTTACGACATAAACGGAATCCTCGTGCCGTCGTCGTGTCTGACCGACCCCCATTTCACCGCCGCTCCCGGAAACGGGGGCGGCGTTTCGATTCGGGCGGTTGCGGACGGTTGCCGGCGCGGCGAGGGGGCAAAAGAAAAGGCGCCGGACGTTTCCGTCCAGCGCCTTTGCGAACCTCAAAGGGCTCCCAGGATCACTTGATCTTGGTTTCCTTGAATTCGACGTGCTTCTTGGCGACCGGGTCATACTTGGTCTTGGTCATCTTGTCCGTCATCGTACGGCTGTTCTTCGTGGTCACGTAGAAGAAACCGGTGTCGGCCGTCGACAGCAGCTTGATCTTGATGGTGGTAGCCTTGGCCATGGTCGTCCTGCCTTTATGAAAAACGAAGCCGCGGACAGCCATTCTGTTCCACGGCTTTAAATCTGGCCGGAAACTACAAATCGCGCCCGAAAAGTCAAGCCCGTTTCGGCCGGAAAACCATCCGCACCAGAGAAAGTACCAGGTAAAGGCCGAAGAAACCGACGATTGCCCAGGCAAAACCGTCATTGCCGCCGACATCCATCGCCGCGCCGATCGCCTGCGGCCCGACCACCGTGCCGACCGCATAGCAGAAGATGAAGGCGGCGTTGGCGGCGGCGAGATCCGCGCCGGTGAGGCGGGAGCCGAGATGGCTGAGGCCGATCGTGTAGAGGCCCGCCACGCAGCCGCCCCACACGAGCAGCACCGCCGCCATCAGCAGCCAGTTGTGCGAGATGACGGGCAGCGAGAGCGCGCCGACGAGGCCGATGGCGGCCATGATCGTGAGCAGGCTCCGGCGGTCCCGCATGCGGTCGGAAAGCATGCCGAGCGGGATCTGGAAGGCCATGTTGCCGATGCCCATGACGGTGAGCAGCAGGGCGGCCTGCGATTCGGTGAAGCCGGCGCGCGTGCCGTAGATCGGCAGCAGCGAGAGCCCGCCCACCTGCACCGCGCCGAAGATGAAGACCGCCGCCGTCGCCGTCGGCACGAGAAGGATGTAGCGCATGAAATGCAGCTCCGGCTTCTCGTCGATGATCGGGCTCTCGCCGCGCGCGATGAAGATGGGAACGGCGGCGAGCAGGATGATCGCGGCCCCGAGCGCGAAGGGCAGCACGCCGTCGCTGCCGATCAGCGAGAAGATGAGGGGGCCGGTGGCAAAGCCGAGCGACAGCACGGTCGCATAGATGCCGAGCACCAGCCCGCGCCGGCGCGGCGGCGCGGCCGCGTTGATCCAGAACTCGGAGAGGATGAAGAGCATGGTCGTCGCGCCGTGAAAGACGAGGCGCAGAGGGAACCACAGCCAGAAATTCTCGATGTAGTAGAAGCCGAGGCCGCTGACGGCGGCGAGCAGGATCGCGCCGAGCATGGTCGTGGAGGTGCCCCAGTCATGCGCAAGGCGCGTCGTGAAGGGCGCGGCGGCCATGGCGGCGATGCCGGCCATGGCGGAATTGATGCCGATCATCGTGGAGGAGATGCCGCGCTTTTCCATGATGATGGAGAGCAGCGGGAGACCGAGGCCCATGGCGATGCCGACTGCGGAAATGGCCGCGATGGCTGCAATGAGAGACCGCCGGTGAATGTGCTCCACCGGGCCGGTTGTGCCGGATTGCGGCTGCGTCATATGCAATCGATCCTCAAAGCAGGTCCCGCAGGAAGCGCCCGCGCTGGGTGTAATACAGCGGTGCGGCTCTCCCGAAGGGTAAAGACTTGTCTTCCTGAATGCTTTTTCGAAGCTCTTCAAGGATCAATACGGTTATGTCGGGCATATCGATGCCCCCGTGATCAAAAATATCGATCCATTGCACGTCTTCCAGCTCGTGGCTTGCGGTCGCGCCGGCCGGATCGATGCCGGCTTCGTCGGTAAAGAGCGTGAAGAAGCGGGTATCGAAACGCCGCACCATGCCGGCGGGCGTGATGGCGCGGGCGAGGAAGCGCAGGTTGGAAAGGTCCGGCCGGAAGGGGAGGTCGCCCCCGGCCACGGCGTCCAGCGGGCGGCCGACGGCGATGCCGGCCTCCTCGTAGAGTTCGCGCAGCGCCGCCACGCCGAGGGCGCGCAGGCGCGAATCGGAACATCGCGTGCCCGTCCGCAGTGCAAGCCGCTCGCAGGCGAGCGGGTTCAGCGGACCGGAGACGGGAACCAGGCGGTCCGTCGCATCGCGCCGACCGCCGGGAAAGACATAGACGTCCGGCATGAAGACATGCCGGCTGCTGCGCCGGCCGACCAGTACGCGTATTCCGCCGCCCGACCGATCGAGAAGCAGGATGGAGGCTGCATCGACGGGCCGGACCGCGGTCATGCGGTTCTGTCGCCGTAGGCGGGCGATTCTTCCGCTTCCTCTCGCTTGTCGCCGAAGCCGTGCATCTTCAGCGCCCATTGCAGGCCGATGGCGCCGCCCTTGATGGGCTGCAGCAGGAGGAGGGACAGGATGAGCGTGATCGGTGTCCAGATCGCGAGGTGCTGCCAGGTGCTGAGCGGCCAGATGAGGTCCGTCGCCATGTAGCCGCCGACGACGATATGGCCGACGATGGTGATGACGAGATAGGGCGGCAGGTCGTCGGCGCGCTGGTGCGTGTAGTCCTCGCCGCAGGCGGCGCAATGGTCGACCGGCTTGACGTAGGAGCGGAAGAGCTTTCCGGTGCCGCAGGCCGGGCAGCGGTTCAGCATGCCGCGCTTGATGGCGCGCCCGAGCGGGCGCTCGGCGGGGGCAGTGGCCGGCATGTCGCCGAAATGCTGTGTGCTGCCGTCGGTTTCGTTCGTCTGCATGTCGTGTCTCCTGCCGGCCGCTGTATGGCCTAGCGTTTGCCGCGGGGCGGGCGCGTGCCCGGCTGGCGTCTCGGCGCGCCGCCCTTGCGCCGGCCCGACTTGTGGAAGGAGCGCACCGCCGTCGGCATCTTGCGTCCCTCGCTGATCACGTCGAACCGGAGCGAACCGGCGAGCGGCACCGCTTCGGCGAGCCGCACGCGTACTTCATCCCCGAGACGGTAGCCAAGCCCGGTCTTTTCGCCGGAAAGCGCCTGATGGGCCTCGTCGTAGATGTAATAGTCGCGTCCGAGCAGGGATATAGGCACGAAACCGTCGGCGCCATACTCCGGCAGGGTGACAAAAAGTCCCGCCTTGGTGACGCCGGAAACGCGCCCGTCGAATTCCTCGCCGATGCGCCCTGCAAGGTGGTGGGCGATCAGCCGGTCGACCGTATCGCGCTCGGCCGCCATGGCGCGGCGCTCGAAGGTCGAGATTTCCGCCGCGATATCGTCGAGCACGGCTTCTTCGTCCGGCGTGATGCCACCCTCGCCGAGGCCGAGCGAGCCGACCAGCGCCCGGTGCACGATCAGGTCCGCATAGCGGCGGATCGGCGAGGTGAAATGGGCGTATTTCATGAGGTTCAGGCCGAAATGACCGATATTCTCCGGGCTGTAGATCGCCTGGCTCTGCGAGCGCAGCACCATTTCATTGACCATCTGCTCGAACGGCTTGTCCTTGGCCTTGGCGAGGATGCCGTTGAAATGGTTGGAGCGCATGTTGCCGCCCTTCACCAGCGAGATGTCGAGCGTCTGCAGGAACTCGCGGAGCACCTCCTGCTTGGCGAGCGAGGGGGCGTCGTGCACGCGGTAGACGAGGGCCTGTTTCTTCTTCTCCAGCGTCTCGGCGGCCGCGACGTTGGCCTGGATCATCATCTCTTCGATGAGCTTGTGCGCATCGAGCCGCGGCGGCACGAAGACCCGGTCCACGGTGCCGTCCGGCTTCAGCAGGATCTTGCGCTCGGGCATGTCGAGCTCAAGCGGCTGGCGGCGGTTCCGGCCGACCGTCATGATGCGGTAGGCCTGCCAGAGCGGCTTCAGGATCGTCTCGAGGATCGGGCCGGTCTTGTCGTCCGGCGCGCCGTCGATGGCGGCCTGCGCCTGCTGGTAGGAGAGCTTGGCCGCGCTCTTCATCATGATGCGGTGGAAGGTGTGGCTCGCCTTGCGCCCCTCATGCGAGAAGACCATGCGCACGGCGAGCGCCGGGCGATCGACGCCCTCCTTCAGCGAGCAGAGGTCGTTGGAGATGCGCTCCGGCAGCATGGGCACGACGCGGTCCGGGAAATAGACTGAATTGCCGCGCTTCAGCGCCTCGCGGTCGAGCGCCGATTTCGGGCGGACATAGTAGCTGACATCGGCGATGGCGACGGTGACGATCACACCGCCCGGATTGTCGGGCGAGGGGTCCGGTTCGGCGAAGACCGCGTCGTCGTGGTCCTTGGCGTCGGCCGGGTCGATGGTGATGAGCGGCAGGCTCCGCCAGTCCTCGCGATGCGACATGGTGGCAGGGCCGGCGGCCTCCGCCTCGCGGATGACGGCGTCGGGGAAGATGTAGGGAATGCCGTGGGCGTGGATGGCGATCATCGAGATCGCCTTTTCCGAGGCGACGGAGCCGATCACGTCCTTGATCTGCGCGCGCGGCAGGCCGTAGCGGCCCATGCGCACGACGTCGATCTCCACGAGGTCGCCGTCCTTGGCGCCCGCCGTGAATTCGGCGTCGACCTCCATCTCCTCGCCGCGCCGGTCGATGGGCATGATCCGCCCGCCGCCGCCCGCCATGGAGCGGAAGACGCCCATGCCGGAATTCTTCTTCTTGTCGAGAACCTTGATGACGCGGCCCGTATAGGCCGGCCCGCCGCGTTCCTTCGCCGGGAATATCTTCGCCAGCACCCGGTCGCCGAGGCCGGCCACCGGCGCTTTGTCCTTGCGTGGCCCGCCCGACTGGCGGATCAGCACCGCCGGAGCGACGCCCGCATCGTCGAGCCATTCGGCCGGGCGGCCGATCAGTTCGCCGTCGACATCGCGGGTGGTGATGTCGAGAACGGTGACGGGGGGCAGGGCGCCCGGCCGCACCAGCGACTTGCGGCGCTTCTCCAGAAGCCCGTCTTCCTCGAAGGATTTCAGGAGCGCCTTCAGCTCCACGCGCGCCTCGCCCTTGAGACCGAAGGCCTTGGCGATCTCCCGCTTGGAGGCCTGTTCCGGATGCTCGGAAATGAAGCGCAGCAGCACGTCGCGCGGCGGGATAACGCCGTGGATGATCGGGGTGTCGTCGGCAGGCGGCAGGTCACGGCCCGCGCGGCCGGGCCGCCTGTCGTGTCCTGCCCGGCTGCGTGGTTCCTTCGTCATGGCCTCAAGCCTTCTTTGCCTTGGTTGCGGCCTTGGGCTTGGCCGCAGCCTTCGCCTTCGGTTTCGCCGTCTTGGTCTCGTCGGACTTGGCCTTGGTCGTCTTCGCCTTGGCCGGAGCCTTCGCCTTGCCCTTGGCCGGCGTCTTGCCCGCCTTCTCGGCGATCAGCACCAGCGCCTCTTCCAGCGTGATGCTGTCGGCGGCCTTGCTCTTCGGCAGGGTGGCGTTGACCTTGCCCCAGTTGACATAGGGGCCGTATTTGCCGTCGCGAACGGTGATGGCGCCGCCGTCCGGGTGGTCACCCAGCGTCTTCAGCGCGGCCGGCGCGGCGCGGCCGCGGCCCGGACCCTTCGACTGCTTGTCGGCGATGACGGTCACGGCGCGGTTGAGGCCGATGGAGAACACGTCTTCGACGGTTTCCAGGTTCGCATAGCTGCCGTCATGCAGCAGGAAGGGCCCGTAGCGGCCGAGGCCCGCCGAGATCATCTTGCCCGTCTCCGGATGTTGGCCGATGTCGCGCGGCAGCGAGAGCAGGGCGAGCGCCTTCTCGTGGTCGATGCTCGCCGGCGTCCAGCCCTTCGGCAGGCTGGAGCGCTTGGCCTCCTTGCCGTCGCCGCGCTGGACATAGGGGCCGAAGCGGCCCGAACGCAGCGTGATCTCCTCGCCGGTATGCGGGTCCTTGCCGAGGTTCTGCGGTTCGTTGGACGCGGCCGCCTCCGCATCCGAGCCGCCATCGGCGGAAAGCTGGCGCGTATAGTTGCATTCCGGATAGTTCGAGCAGCCGACGAAGGCGCCGAACTTGCCGAGCTTGAGCGAGAGCTTGCCGGTGCCGCAGACCTGGCAGATGCGCGGATCGCTGCCGTCCTCGCGCTTGGGGAAGACGAGCGGGGCGAGTTCCTCGTTCAGCGCGTCGAGAACGTTGGTGACGCGCAGCTCCTTGGTATCCTCGATCTGAGCGAAGAAATCCTTCCAGAAGTCGCGCAGAACCTGCTTCCAGTCGAGTTCGCCGGCGGAGATCTTGTCGAGCTTTTCCTCGAGGTCCGCCGTGAAGTCATATTCGACATAGCGGGTGAAGAAGCTTTCGAGGAAGGCCGTGACGAGCCGGCCCTTGGCCTCCGGGATCAGCTTGCGCTTGTCGATGGTGATATATTCACGGTCGCGCAGCGTGGCGAGCGTCGCGGCATAGGTCGACGGACGGCCGATGCCGAGCTCTTCCATCTTCTTGATGAGCGAGGCTTCGGAATAGCGCGGCGGCGGCTCGGTGAAGTGCTGGGTGGCGTTCACCTTCTGCTTGTCGAGCTTTTCCTGCGCGTTGATCTCCGGCAGGCGGCCGTCCTCGTCGCCCTCGTCCGGCTGCTCGCCGTCTTCCTTCTGGTCCGTATAGGCGGCGATGAAGCCGTCGAAGCGGATGACCGAGCCGGTGGCGCGCAAGCCTGCCTTGCGGCCGCCGTTGTCGGCCTCGATCTCGACGGTGGTGCGCTCGATCTCGGCGGAGGCCATCTGGCTGGCGATGCCGCGCTTCCAGACGAGGTCGTAGAGGCGGAGCTGGTCGGGATCGAGATAGCGGCGCACCTGATCCGGCGTGCGGTCGAAGGAGGTCGGGCGGATCGCCTCGTGGGCTTCCTGGGCGTTCTTGGCCTTGGTGGAATAGAAGCGGGGCTTTTCCGGCACGTAGCGCGCGCCGAACTGCTCGCCGACGGCGCGGCGGGCCGCGTCGATCGCCTCGGGCGCCATCTGCACGCCGTCCGTACGCATATAGGTGATGAGACCGACCGTCTCGCCGCCGATATCGATGCCTTCATAGAGCCGCTGCGCGACCTGCATGGTGCGCGAGGCCGAGAAGCCGAGTTTGGAGGAGGCGGCCTGCTGGAGCGTGGAGGTGGTGAAGGGCGGGGCCGGGTTGCGCTTCGTCGGCTTGGCCTCGACGCTCTCGACCCGGTAGGCCGCGCCGTCAAGCAGGGCCTTGAGGCGGTTCGCCTCCTCGCCGTTGCCGATGGATTTCGCCTGCAGGCGCTTGCCTTCCGCCGAGACGAGACGCGCCTCGAACTCGTCGCCGCGCGGCGTCTTGAGGAGGGCGGAAAGGTTCCAGTATTCTTCCGAGACGAAGCGCTCGATCTCGGACTCGCGGTCGCAGACGAGGCGCAACGCAACCGACTGTACGCGGCCGGCCGAGCGCGCGCCCGGCAGCTTGCGCCAGAGCACCGGCGACAGGTTGAAGCCGACGAGATAGTCGAGCGCGCGGCGGGCGAGATAGGCGTCCACCAGCGAGATGTCGATATCGCGCGGATTGCGCATGGCGTCGAGCACGGCCGACTTGGTGATGGCGTTGAAGACGACGCGCTGGACCGGCTTGTCGCCGATCACCTTCTTCTTCTTGAGCACGTCCAGAACGTGCCAGGAAATGGCTTCCCCCTCGCGATCCGGGTCGGTCGCGAGAATGAGACCGTCGGAGGACTTCACCGCGTCGGCGATGTCCTTGATGCGCTTGGCGGAGGCGCTGTCGACCTCCCAGGACATTTCGAAGTCTTCGTCCGGACGCACGGAGCCGTCCTTGGCCGGCAGGTCGCGCACATGGCCGAAGGAGGCGAGCACCTTGTAGCCGGGGCCGAGATACTTGTTGATCGTCTTGGCCTTGGCGGGCGATTCCACAACTACAACATTCATCGTCATTTCTCTGATACCGGGCGCCGCAGGGTTGGATGCGCGGCGAAAGGGCGTTTATCCGCCGGAAAGTCGTGGTCTCGACATGAACAGGGAAAGCGTCCCGGTCAAGAGGCGGGGCCGAAATTAGTGGTACAACGCGATGCAACTTATAAGGTAGAATTTCGGGTCTACACTAATAGATGCAACTGGCGTAGAATGAAATGCAACCATTACGGGAGGATTGAGTTGTTGCAATTTAAAATATTCATTGTATCGTCTTCCGGGCGTTGGAATCGCAACCTTTGAGTGATTCTTGATAAAGGATGCAACGGGGGAGCCATGAACCCAAAGCCAGCCAAACCCGCCTTGCCGCCCCACACGGCGGCAGAGAATATTGCCTACATTCGTCAGATGTTGGGCGAGCTTCGTACCGTCGCGCACAATGAGAGTGCCGACATGCTGCGTTACTTCATAGAAATGGCCTATGTGGAGGCAGGGGACATTCTCGCCGGCTTCAGGCCACTGTCAGCCGGGGAGAATCGAGATTCCGCCTCCGGCGTGCCTTTGAATCCGACCGGCAAGGTCAAGTTCTAGAAGCACGAGATAAACGGTCGCCGGTGCAATGCCGGTGTGACGAATGATGTCGTCGATTTCAGCAGGTACCTGACTCAACGCGTCCGCCACGCGTTCGCGCTCGCCGTCGTTCGGCGGTTGCAGGCTCGGTCTCTTGTCTTCAGCCGGCTCGCCCGCGCCGGGCGGCCGGGTGAAGAGATCGGGTTCGCATAGCGGACGCAGCGCCTCGAGCACGTCCTCCGGCGTCGTGGTGATGGTCGCCCCGTCCTTGAGCAGGCCGTTGGTGCCCTCGCAGCGCGGATCGAGCGGCGAGCCGGGTACGGCGAAGACCAGCCGGCCGAAATCGGCCGCGTTGCGCGCCGTGATCAGCGAGCCGGAGCGCACCGCCGCCTCCACGACCACCAGCCCGAGCGACATGCCGGCGATCAGCCGGTTGCGGCGGGGAAAGTCCCGCGCCCGCGGCTCCCAGCCGAAGGGCATTTCGCTGACGGCAAGGCCCTGTCCGTCGGTCAGCTCCTCCAGCAGGCCGATATTTTCCGGCGGATAGGGCTTGTCGAGCCCGCCGGCCATGGCGGCGATGGTGCCGGTGGAAAGGCTGGCGCGATGGGCCGCCGTATCGATGCCGCGCGCAAGGCCCGACACGACGACATAGCCGGTGCGGCCGACCTCCCGCGCGACGAGGCTTGCGAACTTGATGCCGGAGATCGAGGCGTTGCGCGCGCCGACGATGCCGACGGCCGGCGCCGCCGTGACCTTGCGGTTGCCCTTGACGGCGAGAAGCGGCGGCGCGCCGTCGATCTGGCGCAGGAGCGGCGGATAGTCCGGCTCGCCGATGCCGACGAAGCCGGCGCCGTGCCGGTCGGCGATCTCCAGCTCCCGTTCCGCCTCGGCCCGGCCGGCGACGCGGATGCTGCGCGAGGCCCCGCCGCGGCGGGAGAGTTCCGGCAGCATTTCCAGCGCCGTCTCGGCGCTGCCGAAATGATTGATGAGCTCGCGGAAAGTGACCGGACCGACATTGTCGCTGCGGATCAGCCGCAGCCAGGCGATCCTCTGTCGTTCCGTCAGCGCAATGCCTCTTGTCCTTGCGCTGCGGTCGTCCATGGCTATCCCTTGCTGCCGATCCTGCTTTCGGTGCCGTTCATCAGGCGGCCGATATTGGCGCGATGCTTCCACCAGGTGATCACGGTGAGGAGGGCGAAGAGCAACGCCACCTTCTCGTGACCGATGAACCACAATACAACCGGAGATACGGCAGTTGCAACCAGGGCCGAGAGCGACGAGTAGCGGGTGAGATAGGCCATGCCGATCCAGATGGCGGCGAAGACCGCGACCATCACCGGCACGAGGCCGAGCAGCACGCCGACATAGGTCGCGACGCCCTTGCCGCCCTTGAAGCCGAGCCAGACGGGAAAGAGATGGCCGAGAAAGGCGGCAAGGCCCGCCGCGATGCCGGCATCGAGCCCCCAGCGCGAGGCGATGGCCGCTCCCGCCGTGCCCTTCAGCGCATCGAGCAGCAAGGTTGCGGCCGCGAGTTTCTTGTTGCCGGTGCGAAGCACGTTTGTCGCGCCGATATTGCCGGAGCCGATGGCGCGCACGTCGCCGAGCCCCGCCATGCGGGTGAGGATCAGGCCGAAGGGGATGGAGCCGAGCAGATAGCCGAAGGCGAGGGCGGCCAGCGTCGGCAGGGCGCCGAGCTGCCAGGTGAAGATGTCGGACACGTTGTTCTCCCCCGAGACGTCTCTTTCCATGGAACCGCTCTGCCCCTGCCCCTCTCCTCACAAGCGGGGAGGGGAATGGAAGCGTTGCGGCAAGTCTCCTCCTCCCCGCCTGCGGGGAGAAGGTGCCCGGCAGGGCGGATGAGGGGCAATTCGCCGCGTCCCGTCAGCCGAGCGAATGCACCCGTTCGCCGGCAACATAGGTGCTAACGGCGCGCCCCGTAAAGCGGGCATCTTCGAACGGCGTGTTCTTCGAGCGCGAGACGAAGCCGTCCTTGACGGCGAGCCAAGGCTCGTCCGGATCGATCAGCACGATGTCGGCGCGCGCGCCCGGTGCCAGCGTGCCGGCGTCGAGGCCGAAGATCTTTGCCGGGCGCGTCGAGAGCGCGTCGATGAGGCGCATCAGCGGAACCTCGCCGCTGTGGTGGAGGCGGAGCGCTGCAGCCAGCATGGTCTCGAGGCCGATGGCGCCGTCCGCGGCATCCGCGAAGGGCAGGCGCTTGGTGTCGACGTCCTGCGGATCGTGCGAGGAGACGATGATGTCGATCTCGCCCCGGGCGAGCGCATCCACCATCGCCTTGCGGTCGTCCTCGCCGCGCAGCGGCGGGGAGAGCTTGAAGAAGGTGCGGTATTCGCCGATATCGTTCTCGTTCAGCGTCAGGTGGTTGATCGAGGCGGCGCAGGTGACGTTCGCGCCGCGCTCGCGGGCGATCTTCACGGCCTCCGCCGATTCCGGCACCGAAATCTGCGCGGCATGGTATTTCGCGCGGGTAAGGCCGGCGATGCGCAGGTCCCGTTCGAGCGGGATGAGTTCGGCCTCGCGCGGCGTGCCGGAAAGGCCGAGCCAGCTTGCCAGAAGCCCCTCGTTCATGACGCCGCCGGCACCAAGATGCTTGTCGCGCGTCTCCAGCGCAATGACGCTGCCGAATTCGCGGGCATAGGTCATGGCGCGGCGCAGCACCTGCGCATTGTGCATCGGGTTGCGGCCATTGGTGAAGGCGACGGCGCCGGCCGCCTTGAGCAGGCCGAATTCGGTCATCTCCTCGCCGGCGAGATGTTTGGTGAGCGCGGCCGCCGCGTGGATGTTCACCACGGCCTTGTCGCGGGCCGTCTTCAGCACGAATTCGACGAGCGCGATGTCGTCGATGACGGGATCGGTGTCCGGCATCATGATGAAGGTGGTGACGCCGCCGGCCGCCGCCGCGCGGGAGGCCGATTCGATGGTCTCGCGGTGCTCCGCGCCGGGCTCGCCGACAAAGACCCGGGCGTCGACGAGGCCGGGAGCGGCGATCCTGCCGCGCCCGTCGACGATCTCGGCACCCTCGGGCGCGCCCTGGTTCTGCGCGCCGCTGCCGATGGCGGCGATCCTGCCGTTCTCGATGACGATGGAGCCGGCTTCGTCGAGGTTGCGGGAAGGATCGATGATGCGGAGGTTCTTGAGGACGGTGGTGCGGGTCATGCGCGGGCACCCTGGTTCTGCGAGAGGAGAAGCGTTTCCATCACGGCCATGCGGACGGCGACGCCCATCTCGACCTGCTGCTCGATCACGCTCTGCGGCCCGTCGGCGATCTCCGAGGCGATCTCGACGCCGCGGTTCATCGGCCCGGGATGCATGACCAGCGCATCCTCCTTCGCCGCCTTCAGCTTCTCGGCATCGAGGCCGTAATAGTGGAAGTATTCGCGCACCGAGGGCACGAAGGCGCCGGACATGCGCTCGCGCTGGAGGCGCAGCATCATCACGACGTCGGCGTCCTTCAGGCCTTCTTCCATGGAGTGGTAGACCTCCGCGCCCATCTCCGCGATGCCGGAGGGCAGCAGCGTCGCCGGGGCGACGACGCGCACCCGCGCGCCCATGGCGTTGAGGAGCAGGATGTTCGAGCGGGCGACCCGCGAATGCAGCACGTCGCCGCAGATGGCGACGATGATGCGCGAGAGCTTGCCCTTGGCGCGGCGGATGGTCAGCGCGTCGAGGAGGGCCTGCGTCGGGTGCTCGTGCTGGCCGTCACCGGCATTCACCACCGAGCAGGAGACCTTCTGCGCAAGGAGCGCGGCGGCGCCGGCCGAGGAATGGCGTACCACCAGCACGTCCGGGTGCATTGCGTTCAGCGTCATCGCCGTGTCGATGAGCGTTTCGCCCTTCTTCACCGAGGAATTGCCGACCGACATGTTCATCACGTCGGCGCCGAGGCGCTTGCCGGCAAGCTCGAAGGAGGATTGCGTGCGGGTGGAGGCCTCGAAGAAGAGATTGATCTGCGTCAGGCCCCGAAGGGTCGACGTCTTCTTCTCCCGCTGGCGGGAGATCTTCACGGCCTCGTCGGCGCGGTCGAGCAGGAGGGTGATTTCCTGCTCGGTCAAACCCTTGATGCCGAGAAGGTGGCGATGCGGAAAGAAGTCCATGGGGGCTCCGCCTCAACTGTCGTGGATACGCGGGGTCTATAGAGCCTCGATCCGGCTCCGGCAAGGCGAAGAGGCCGCGGCTTCGCGCATTCCCACGCTTTTGTGCGGGCAACCGCGCCTGCGGCCTCAGGGGCCGTTTCGCCCCGCTCCGACTTGAGATAGAACCCGCTCATGACTCGCGACACCGAACAGAAACTCGCCGATCTCAACCAGCCGCCGCTCTGGTCGGGCATCAACGCCTATCGCTCCGACCCGCTGCTGGTCGATGCCACCGATGCCATGCCCAAGGCCCTGCGCGACGAATTCGACGCCATCGGCCGCTACGTGACCGCGCCGGAGGCGCAGGAGCTCGCCCGCATGGCGAACGAAGGCGTTCCGCAGCTTCGCACGCATGGTCCGCGCGGCGAGCGGCTCGATGTCGTGGATTTCCATCCGGCCTGGCACGCGCTGATGCGCCGCTCCATGGCGAACGGCCTGCATTCCTCGCTCTGGGAAAACGTGCCCGACGAGCAGGGCAGGGCGCACAAGGCGCGCGCCGCGCGCTTCTACCTGACGGCGCAGCTCGAATGCGGCCATCTCTGCCCGCTGACGATGACGAGCGCTTCGGTCGCCGCGCTTTCCGCCTCGCCGCAGGTGCAGCGCGAATGGGGCCGCAAGATCCTGTCGCGCAAATACGATTCCACCAACAAGCCCGCCATGCAGAAGAGCGCCGTCACCATCGGCATGGGCATGACGGAAAAGCAGGGCGGCACGGATGTGCGCGCCAACACCTCGCGCGCCGAGCGCGTCGGCGAGGGCATCTACCGGCTGACCGGCCACAAGTGGTTCATGTCCGCGCCGATGAGCGACGGCTTCGTCATGCTGGCGCAGACCCGTGAAGGCATCGGCTGCTTCCTCGTGCCGCGCCTGCTGGAGGACGGCTCCAGCAACGGCCTGCGCTTCCAGCGGCTGAAGGACAAGCTCGGCAACCGGTCGAACGCCTCCTCGGAGGTCGAGTTCTCCGAGACCTTCGGCTTCCTGCTCGGCGCGCCCGATGCGGGCATCCGCACCATCCTCGACATGGTGACGCTGACGCGGCTCGACTGCGCGCTGGCCTCCTCCGGCATCATGCGCGCCTCGCTGGCCGAGGCCGTGCACCATACGCGCGGCCGCCATGTCTTCGGCAAGCCGCTCGTCGCCCAGCCGATCATGACGCGGGTCCTCGCCGACATGGCGCTCGACGTCGCGGCAGCGACCGCGCTTTCCCTGCGCCTCGCCGAAGCCTTCGACAAGGCGCGCGACAGCGCGGAAGACGCCGCCTATGCCCGCATCATGACGCCGGTCACCAAATACTGGTGCTGCAAGATCGCGCCCGCCCTCATCTACGAGGCGATGGAATGCATCGGCGGCAGCGGCTATGTCGAGGAGCGGCCCATCGCCCGGCATTACCGCGAGGCGCCGGTCAACGCGATCTGGGAAGGCTCCGGCAATGTCATGGCGCTCGACCTGATGCGCGTCATCGGCCGGGGCAAGGATCTTTTCGAGTTGCTCTTTGCCGGCCTTGCGCGCGATCTCGGCCCGGCAGGCCGCAAGACGGTGGAGGTGCTGCGCGCCTGCCTGTCGCTCTGCGAGCGCGACGAGGGCGCGGCCCGCATGCTCATCGAGCAGCTGGCGCTCGCCGCCGCCGCTGCCGAGCTCTACCGCGCCGGTGCCGGCCGCATCGCCGATGCGTTCCTCGAAACGCGTCTCGCCTCCGGCTGGCGCTCGACCTACGGCATGCTCGATTCGCGCTTCGATTCGGCCTATATCGTCGACCTGCTCTATCCGCCGGCGAGATAGGCCGTCGTCGCCAGCACCATCGGAATGGTAAAGAAGGAGGCGATCGTCTGGAGCGTCGCGACGGCGGCGTAGAAGGGCGCGTCTCCGCCCATCTGCTTGGCCAGCACATAGCCGTTCATCGCGGTTGGCACGCTCGCGCCCATGGCGATGGTGAGAAGCTGCTCGCCGCGCATGCCGAGCGCATAGGCCGCCCCCGTCATGACCAGCGGCATGAAGAGAAGCTTGAGCACGACCGGAAGAAAGACCAGCGGCCGGGGCCGTAGGGCATCCGCGAGCTTCAACCCGGCCCCCACCATGATGAGCCCGAGGCTGAGCGAGGTATCCGCCACCAGCTCTGCCGTCTGCATCAGCGGCGCATAGATGTGGATGCCGAGAAGGTTCACCGCGACGCCGAGCACCGAGCCGATGATCATCGGATTGGTCAGGATCTTCCGCGCGAAGGTCCCGAGGCTTCTCGTGCCGCCGCCGAAGAGCACCAGCACGCCGATATTGTAGAGGTTGATCGGGATGATGATCAGCGTCGCCACCAGCGCGACGAGCGCGAGGCTCTGCGCGCCGTAAAGCTTCTCGGCGATCGCCAGCGCGATGAAGGCGTTCCACCGCGTCGAGGTCTGGAAGACCGAGGTATAGGTCGGCGGCGAGATGCCTGCCGCCCGGAACAGCGGCCAGCAAAGGCCGAGAAGGAGCGCGATGAGGCTGAGCGACCCGATGGAGCCGAGGGCGACGTCGCCCGCCGCCATGCCGGCGAATTCCGCCCTGGCGAGCGTGGTGAAGAGCAGGGAGGGGAACAGCACGAAGAAGCCGAGCTGTTCGAGCCCCGTCCACATGTCGCGGTCGATCAGCCGCCAGCGCTTGAGTAGGGCGCCGAGGACCACGAGCAGGAAGACGGGCAGGATGCTTTCGAAGATGGCGGGCATGGCACCGGATCGGCAGGGAAGGGACCGCTGCTCATTCCACGCCGCGGCCGGCCTTGCAAGGGGCAGGGCCGGCAAGCGCCGTGTTGAAATTAACCTTAATGGAGGGTTTCCGTTGCGCGGGGAAGGTTAACGGGCAAAGGTGCTGTTTACCTGGTGTTAACCATGTGAAGCGAGTGCCTGCCATGGCCAGAACGGCCCGCATATCGGTCATGACGACCCTGTTTTCCTTCGCGGCGGTGGATATCGTCGTGCCGCTCCTCGTGCTCGTTGCGGGCGTGGCGGTCAGCGAGATGATCTTTGCAGCCGGCGATCTCTTCGCGATGCGGAGGAGGGCGGCATGAAGTGGTTCCTGATTCTCTGGGCCGGTCCCATCGCGCTGCTCGGAAGCTGGTACGGGCTTTCCTACTACGACATGAATTTCGGCATCTTCATGCTGACGCGGGATGCGCATGACCTCGTCTTCCGCATCTACGGCCATATCCTCGGCATTCCGCCGGAAGACCTGCCGCCGCTCGTGCTGCGCGCCATCGTCTTCGACAGCTTCCTGGTGTTCGGGCTCATCGCCTTCCGCCGGCGCCGGCAGATCGCCGCCTGGTGGCGGGCGCGCCGTCAGGCTTCGGCAGCCCTTGCCAGCGACGAGAGCCTGTCCAGCGCGCCCTGAAGGATGAAGGAGGCGGCGGCCGAATCGATCCGCTCGGCCCGCTTCCTGCGCGACACGTCCATCTCGATCAGCGTGCGCTCCGCCGCGACCGTCGACAGCCGCTCGTCCCAGAAGACGAAGGGGATGTCGGTCTTGTCGGCCATCGAGCGCACGAAGGCGCGTGTCGCCTGCACGCGCGGGCCGGCGCTGCCGTCCATGTTCATCGGCAGGCCGATGACGAAGGCGACGACCTTCTCCTTTTCGGCAAAGGCGAGCAGCACCTCGGCATCCTGCGTGAACTTCACCCGTTTCAGCACCGGCCGAGGCGTCGCCAGCCGCCGGCCGAGGTCCGAGACGGAAAGGCCGATGGTCTTGGTGCCGAGGTCGAGGCCGGCGATCGGCTGGCCGGGGCCGAGAATCGCCGCCAGTTCTTCGAGGGTGAGCGTCGCCATGAAAAGCCCTCAGCGCTTGCGGACGAATTCGGTGCGCAGCACCAGCCCCTTGATGGCGTCGTGCCGGCAATCGATCTCCTCCGGATTGTCGGTGAGGCGGATCGTCTTGATGACGGTGCCCTGCTTGAGCGTCTGCCCGGCGCCCTTCACCTTCAGGTCCTTGATGAGTACGACCGAATCGCCGTCGGCCAGCACATTGCCTGCGGCATCGAGCACGACGTTCGCCGCGGCCTTTTCCGCCGCGATCTCGGAGGCCGGACGCCATTCGCCGGTTGCTTCGTCATAGATATAATCGTCGTCGCTCATGGCGGTTTCCTCGATAGTGTGGTTGTAGGTCCCACGCTTATAACGTTCGCGCCGTGGATGGAAACGGCTTGCGAGGCTCTATATTGCAGATAGGCAATCTATCGGGAGAAGACGCATGAAAATCACCTGGCTCGGCCACTCCGCCTTCCGGATCGAAACGGCGAAAGCCAGAATCCTCATCGACCCGTTCTTCACCGGCAATCCCGCCTTCGACGAATCGACCCGCAAGGACGCCGTCGCCGGCCTCACCCATGTCCTTTTGACCCACGGCCACGGCGACCATGTCGGCGATACGATCGGGATCGCGAAGGAAACCGGCGCGACGGTTCTCGCCAATGCGGACCTTGCCGCCTGGCTCGGCGCGAAGGGCGTGGAGAAGGTCGACATGGGCAATACCGGCGGCACCGTGCATTTCGACGGCTTCTCGACCACCTTCGTCAATGCGCTCCATTCCTCCGCACAGATCACCGAGGACGGCGTTTCCCATTCGCTCGGCAATGCCAATGGCCTCGTCCTCCATTTCGAGGACGAGCCGACGCTATACCACATGGGCGACACCGACATCTTCTCCGACATGGCGCTGGTCAATGAGCTGCACCAGCCGGAAATCGGCCTCGTGCCGATCGGCGACCGCTTCACCATGGGCGGTGCCGTGGCGGCGCTCGCCTGCCAGCGCTTCTTCAAGTTCGACACCGTTCTGCCCTGCCACTACGGCTCCTTCGGCATCATCGACCAGACGGCCGACCTCTTCGTGCAGGCGATGGACGGCGCGTCGGCGAAGATCGAGGTGCCGAAGGTCGGCGGCTCGGTATCGCGCTGAGCAGCCGGAAAAGCGGCGAGGGGCCGCAAAGGGGGCATTCCCCCGTTGCGCCCCTTGGGCTTGGTCAGTATAGCGGGTAGGAAATTTCCTGTCGGAGACCATCCATGTCCGTAGATCTAGCCACCGTGAAGCGCGTCGCGCGCCTTGCCCGCATCGCCGTCAGCGAGGAAGAGGCAAGCCGCATGATGGGCGAGCTGAACGGCATCCTCGGCTTCGTCGAGCAGCTTTCCGAGGTGAATGTCGAGGGCGTCGAGCCGATGACATCCGTCACGCCCATGGAGATGCGCAAGCGCGAAGACGTCGTCAACGACGGCAACAAGGCGGACGATATCGTCGCCAATGCCCCGGCGTCCGACCGCAACTTCTTCCAGGTTCCGAAGGTGGTGGAGTAATCCTTGCCTGTCACCCTCGCCATCGAGAGCCCGCTGCAGGATGAGGTTCGCACGCTGATCGCGGAACTGAACACGGTCCTGCTCGAACTCTCGCCGCCGGAGGTCTGCTATCATCTCACTGTCGAAGAGATGGCGGAGCCGACCGTCACGGTCTGGATCGCCCGCGACGGGGATGTCATCGTCGGCTGCGGCGCGCTGAAGCGCCATTGCGAAACGACGGGCGAGGTGAAGCGCATGTTCACCCGGCCCGAATGGCAGGGGCAGGGCGTCGGCCGCCGCATTCTCGGCGAGATTATCGCCACCGCCCAACGCGAGGGGATCACGACGCTGGTCCTCGAAACCGGCGACCGGCATCCGGCGGCCTGGGCGGTCTACGAGAAGGCCGGCTTCTCCCGCTGCGGACCCGTGCTGGACTACCCGGATTCGCCCTATTCCGTATTCTATCAAAAGCAGCTTTCCGCTGCCTGACCCGAAGTGACCGAAACATGACCGACCTGACTCGCCTCACCATTGCCGAAGCCCGCGAAAAGCTCGGCGCCAAGGAGATCACCGCCGTCGAGCTGACGGAGGCCTATCTCGGCGCGATCGAGGCCGCGAATGGCGCGCTCAACGCCTATGTGACCGTCACGCCGGAAAAGGCGCGCGAGATGGCGAAGGCCTCCGACGCCCGCATAGCCGCCGGCAAGGCGGGTGCGCTGGAAGGCATCCCCCTCGGCATCAAGGACCTCTTCGCCACCGAAGGCGTGCACACGCAGGCCTGCAGTCACATCCTCGACGGCTTCAAGCCGAAATACGAATCGACCGTCACGCAGAACCTCTGGAACGACGGCGCCGTCATGCTCGGCAAGCTGAACATGGACGAGTTCGCCATGGGCTCCTCCAACGAGTCCTCCTACTACGGCCCGGTGAAGAACCCGTGGCGCGCGTCCGGCTCCAACGCCGATCTCGTGCCGGGCGGCTCCTCGGGCGGTTCGGCCGCCGCCGTCGCCGCGTTCCTGTGCGCCGGCGCGACCGCTACGGATACCGGCGGCTCGATCCGCCAGCCCGCCGCCTTCACCGGCACGGTCGGCATCAAGCCGACCTATGGCCGCTGCTCGCGCTGGGGCATCGTCGCCTTCGCCTCCTCGCTCGACCAGGCCGGCCCCATCGCCCGCGACGTCCGCGACGCGGCGATCCTCCTCAAATCCATGGCCAGCGTCGACGCCAAGGACACGACCTCGGTCGACCTGCCGGTGCCGGATTACGAAGCCTCGCTCGGCCAGTCGCTGAAGGGCATGCGCATCGGCATTCCGCGCGAATACCGCGTCGACGGCATGCCGGAGGAGATCGAGGCGCTCTGGCAGCAGGGCATCGCCTGGTTGAAGGATGCCGGCGCCGATGTCGTCGACATCTCCCTGCCGCACACGAAATACGCCCTGCCGGCCTATTACATCGTCGCCCCGGCGGAAGCCTCCTCGAACCTTGCCCGCTACGACGGCGTGCGCTACGGCCTGCGCGTCGACGGCAAGGATATCGTCGACATGTACGAGAAGACCCGCGCGGCCGGCTTCGGCACCGAGGTCAAGCGCCGCATCATGATCGGCACCTATGTGCTCTCGGCCGGCTATTACGACGCCTATTACCTGCAGGCCCAGAAGGTGCGCACGCTGATCAAGCGCGACTTCGAGCTGGCCTTCCATGCCGGCGTCGACGCCATCCTGACGCCTGCGACCCCGTCGTCGGCCTTCGGCATCGCCGACGAGGACCTCGCCTCCGATCCGGTGAAGATGTATCTCAACGACATCTTCACGGTGACGGTGAACATGGCCGGCCTGCCGGGCCTTTCCGTTCCCGCCGGCCTCGACCACAAGGGCCTGCCGCTCGGCCTCCAGCTCATCGGCAAGCCCTTCGAGGAGGAAACCCTCTTCAAGACGGCCCACGTCATCGAGAAGGCCGCCGGCCGCTTCGCGCCGACGCGCTGGTGGTAAGGGGGCGTCCGGCCCCTTATCGGCTTCCGCCGCTTCATCATCTCCGTGGATAGCGGTCGGCGTCTCTCGCCAACCGCGCAGCGCGGTGCTTTGATGGTGGCGGAGAGAGCCGCATGATCACCGTTCGCAATGCCCTCGAGGAAGATGTACCGGCGCTGATCGACATCGGCGTCCGGGCCTGGGAACAGGCCGTCACCGGCGTGGCCGACCTCCAGGTGCGGCGCGATCACGCCCGCAATGCCTTCCAGCAGTTCCTTGCAAGCCATTGGCTGCGCGCCAGCGTCGCCGAATTCGGCGGCGTCCTTGCGGGCTGGGCCTCGCGCGAGGCGCTGGACGACGAGATCACCGATCTCTGGATCGATCCGCCGCAGCAGAGGAAGGGGCTCGGTTCCGCCCTGCTTGCCGCCATGGAAAACGAGATCGTCGCGGCCGGATTGGAGGCCGCGCGCCTCCAGACGCATGCGCGCAACACCGCGGCCGTCGCCTTCTTTGAGAAGCACGGCTATTCGGTGAGTTGGCTGTCGGTGGATTATTCGCCGCGGCTCGACCGCAACGTCGAATCGATCGGCCTGCGCCGGCAGCTCGTCGCGGACGAGCCGATCGGCTACGGGCCAGGCGGTTTTTGAGGGAGGCGGGCTTTCGCCGCGCCTCCCGTCGCTTCACTGCCCGTCGTTTACTGGTTGTCCTGCTGCGCGCGCACCAGCTCCAGGCCCCGCTGCGTGATGCGGTAGGGCCTGCCGCCTGAGGAGGCGATGCAGCGCCGGCGTTTCAGCTTGCGGAAAAGTTCGAGGTCGAGGCCGCTCGCCCGCCAGCCATCCCGCGTGATGCAGGCGACCGTCACGATCTTGCGGGTGTCGTCGTCTTTTTCGATGTCGATCCTGCCGCCCTGGGCGAGCAGGTGGAGGATGCGCTGTTCGGCGCGTGAAATGTCCATTGTCCTGAGAATCCGTCCGGCGTTCGAATGAACGCGAAAAAACGTTCCGCCACCGAGGGGTGGCAGGGCTCATCGTTTTTCCGACCCTGCGCGCAAGCTTTCGCGGGCAGGGTCTTCAGCGGGCCTCAGAGCTAGACATCAAAACTCCATTGCGGATGCCCCGGAAATAGCCGGGACATCCCTAAAGGTCAATGCGCGGGCCAGATCAGCGAATGGTGCAGGAAGACGCCGGTCTTCACGCCATTGGCGGAGGCGAGCGAGATATTGGCAGCGCCGAGCGCGATGTCGCCGGCGGCATAGAGGCCGGGCAGGGAGGTCTGGCCGGTGTCGTCGGTGTCGACGATGCTGCCGACGGGCGTCTCCTTCAGCCTCAGGCCGCGTTCGGCCGGAATGGCGCTGCGCACCCGCGCCTCCGGCATGACGAACAGCGCCTTGACCAGCGTCGGAATGCCGGGGCCGGTCTCGACGGCAAGCATGCCGTCAGGGCCATCCGAAATGGCGGTGACGCGGCCCGGCCGCAGCTTCACGTTGCGTTTCGCGAGAACGGCAAGGGCCTCTTCGTCCGGCTCCGGCACCTGATTGGTGAAGAGCGTGACATTGCCCCAGTCGGCGACCACTGCCGCAAAGCGCGCGGCCTCCGCCGTGCGCGCGAGCACCCCGACCGGCCCGCCGCCCACTTCATAGCCGTGGCAATAGGGGCAATGCAGCACCGTCTCGCCCCAGCGCTCCGCAAGGCCCGGAATGGCGGGCAGCCGGTCCTCGAAACCCGTCGCGAGCAGCACGCGACGCGCCGCGATCCGCCCGCCGTCGCCGGTGACCACGGAGAAGGCGTCCCTTGCCCCCTCCAGCCGCTCGGCCGGCGCATCGCGGAAGGTCACGGTCTCATAGGCGGCAAGCTGGCGGCGGGCATCGGCAAGGATCTCGCCGCCCGGCCTTCCGTCCTGCGCGAGGAAGCCGTGCGAATGGGCGGCGAAGCGGTTGCGTGGCTCGCCGGTGTCGACAATGGTGATGCGGCGGCGGGCGCGGGCGAGCTGCATGGCGGCGGAAAGGCCGGCAAAGCCCCCGCCGATGATGATGGCGTCTTCGGTCATGGTTCATCCTTTCTATGGAGCGAGCGGCATCGTTCGGCCGGCCGGTGCCGCCCGTTCGATGCAGGTCTTGGGAATTGGCTGCCTTCAGCCGGTATCGGCCCGGCAGTGTTTCGCCGCCACCCGGAAATCGGCGGCGAGATCGGCCAGCGTCGTGCCGGCGAAGCGCGCCATCAGGATCGCCTCGGCATCCTTCAGCGCCTCGCCGACCACCCGGTTGACGGATTGCTCGACCACGCAGCCCGGCATTTCCGTCGCCGGGCCGATCTGGAAGAGGATCGGCTCGCCGAGCGCATTGTAGATGTCGAGCAGCGAGATTTCGGCGAGCGGCCGGGCGAAATGCCAGCCGCCGCCATGGCCGCGGCCGGATTGCACGAGGCCGGCCTCGCGCAGCCCGGCCATGGTGCGCCGGACGACGACGGCATTGGTGTCGAGGCAGAGCGCAAGATCGTCCGAGGTCATCGGCTCCTCGCGCTCGGCCATGTGCATGAGTGCATGGAGCACGGCGGAAAGGCGGCTGTTTCTTTTCATGTAACAATAATAGTTACGAATCCTGCCGCATGTCAACACATGTCGGCAGGAGGCCGCTCAGCCGGCACGCAGCATATCGAGGAGACTAGGGCCGAAGATCAGGGCCACAGGGACGATCGCCACATGCAGGATGAGGATCGCCATGAGCTGCGTGCGGAACGGCTCCTTGCGCGTCTTATGCCGCAGCAGCCGCTGCGCGGCGACCGCGCCGAGACTGCCGCCGAGGAAGGCGAACTGCAGCAGCCGCGCTTCGGAAACGCGCCAATGGCCGTCCCGCGACGCTTTCTTGTCCCACCAGTAGAGGCAGAACGTGACGACGTTGAAGAGAAGGAAGATGACGAAAAGCGTTGTTGTCGTGCCCATGGCATGCTTTTAGCCGGTCATCCTTGCGGCTTGGCTAACGAGGGTGGACGGCACCCGCTGAAAACCTTGCGCCGCTTGCCCATATGTTCTACCGAGACAGCACCGAAGACACCACAAAAAGAGCCTGCAATGACCCTCGTCGACGTCCGCACTCCCGATCCGAAACGCTTGATCCCCGGCGCCACCGGCGACTGGGAAGTCATCATCGGCATGGAGGTCCACGCGCAGGTCCTTTCCAATTCCAAGCTCTTCTCCGGCGCGTCGACCGAGTTCGGCAAGGCGCCGAACGCCAATGTCTCGCTGGTTGATGCCGCGATGCCCGGCATGCTGCCGGTCATCAATATCGAATGCGTCAGGCAGGCGGTGCGCACGGGCCTCGGCCTCAAGGCGCAGATCAACCACCGTTCGATCTTCGACCGCAAGAACTACTTCTATCCCGACCTGCCGCAGGGCTACCAGATTTCGCAGTTCAAGGACCCGATCGTCGGCGAGGGCAAGATCACCATCTCGCTCGGCCCGGATCGTCAGGGTAATTTCGAGGATATCGAGATCGGTATCGAGCGCCTGCACCTTGAGCAGGATGCCGGCAAGTCGATGCACGACCAGCATCCGACCATGTCCTATGTCGACCTCAACCGCTCGGGCGTCGCGCTGATGGAGATCGTCTCCAAGCCGGACATGCGTTCCTCGGACGAGGCCAAGGCCTATATGACGAAGCTGCGCTCCATCGTGCGCTATCTCGGCACCTGCGACGGCAACATGGACGAAGGCTCCATGCGCGCCGACGTCAACGTCTCGGTGCGCCGTCCGGGCGAGCCCTTCGGCACGCGCTGCGAGATCAAGAACGTCAACTCCATCCGCTTCATCGGCCAGGCCATCGAATACGAGGCGCGCCGCCAGATCGGCATTCTGGAGGACGGCGGCGTGATCGACCAGGAAACCCGTCTCTTCGATCCGGGCAAGGGCGAGACGCGCTCCATGCGCTCCAAGGAAGACGCGCACGATTATCGCTACTTCCCCGACCCGGACCTCCTGCCGCTGGAATTCGACAACGAATTCGTCGGCAAGCTTCTGGCCGACCTGCCGGAACTGCCGGACGACAAGAAGATCCGCTTCGTCAAGGATCTCGGCCTTTCCGTCTACGACGCCTCCGTGCTCGTCTCGGAAAAGGCGATCGCCGACTATTACGAGGCCGTGGCCGCCGCCCGCGACGGCAAGATCGCCGCCAACTGGGTCATCAACGACTTGCTGGGCGCCTTGAACAAGGACGGCAAAGCCATTGAAGAGACTCCGGTTTCCCCCGCTCAGCTCGGTGGCATCATCGACCTCATCAAGGACGGCACCATTTCCGGCAAGATCGCCAAGGACCTCTTCGAGATCGTCTGGAACGAGGGCGGCAATCCGGCCGAGATCGTCGAGGCGCGCGGCCTCAAGCAGGTCACGGACACCGGCGCCATCGAGAAGGCCGTGGACGAGATCATCGCCGCGAACCCGGACCAGGTCGAGAAGGTCAAGGCCAAGCCGACGCTTGCCGGCTGGTTCGTCGGCCAGGTCATGAAGGCGACGGGCGGCAAGGCCAATCCACAGGCCGTCCAGGCCCTCGTCAAGGCAAAGCTCGGTATCGAGGAGTAATCCCGTGTTCTTCGTCCGTACGGCCTCCGAGCGCGATCTGCCAAAAGTCAGCGCGCTTCTGGCCGAGACGTGGCATGCGACCTATGACGCGCTCTACGGGCCCGACAAGGTGAGCGAGATCACCGCGCGCTGGCATTCCGTGCCGGCGCTCAAAGCCCGGCTGGAACGCAAGGACAGCGAATTCGTCGTCGCCGACAACGGCGGCGAGCTGGCCGGCATGGGCTATGTCGCCATGTCGAAGGACCGGCCGAAGACGGCGCTCCTGCACCAGCTCTACGTGCTGCCGCGCCACCAGCGCCAGGGCATCGGCCGCGACATGTTCGCCGAGCTCGAAACCTGCTTTCCCGACGCCGATGCCATGCTGCTGGAGGTCGATCCGCGCAATGACGCGGCCGTCGCCTTCTATCTTGCGCATGGCTTCGTCAAGGTCGGGGAGGCGAAGCACACGGCGGATGACGTCTCGGGCGTGCCGCTTCACGTCTACGAGAAGCCGCTTCACGGTTGATCGGGACGAAAAGCCGTGTGCGAAGGCGCGGGAATCGCTGGACATTCCGGCGCTGCCGCGCCATAAGCGGAAGAAATATCACCCGCGCCAGCGGGCGAACAATTAGTCTCGGGCCGCGCTTCCGGCACGGCCTTGCCAAGGACGCCAGCCCATGAACCTTCTCAAGCAGATTTTTACCTGGTGGAACGGTCAGACGATCGGCACCCGTTTCCATACCTGGCGCTTCGGCACCCGGGTCGGCCAGGACGAATTCGGCAACGTCTACTATCAGGGCGGCAAGGATTCGGAAGGCCGCACGCGCCGCTGGGTGATCTATAACGGCTATGCCGAAGCCTCCGCCATCCCGGCCGGCTGGCACGGTTGGATGCATCACCGCACCGATGTTTCGCCCGCCGACGAGGACTACAAGGCGCGCGAATGGCAGAAGCCGCACCGCCCGAACCCGACGGGCACCTCGCAGGCCTACCGCCCGCCAGGCTCGCTTGCCGCTGCCGGCGAACGTCCGCGCGTGACGGGTGACTACGACGCCTGGACGCCGGGCAACTGATACCGATTTGGCCACATTTCGCCGGTAGCTCGAAGCGACCGGCGGCGGCCGGTTCGGATCGCAGGAGACGGCATCGATGACAGCAGGGTTTTCACGGGCAGGCCCCGCAGGGCGGTTCCTTTCGGTCGCGCTTGCGGCGGCGGCCGCAGGTCTCGCCATGGCGCCCGTCGCGGCCAGCGCCGCGCGTATCGAAAACCCCGTCGCCACCTTTTCCGGTATCGACAAGATCACCGGCCGCATTACCAGCTTCGACGTCTATATCGGCGAGACCGTGCAGTTCGGCGCGCTCCAGGTGACGCCGAAGGTCTGCTACAGCCGCGACGATACCGAGGCGCAGAAGATCACCTCCTTCGTCGAGGTCGACGAGATCACCCTCGACCGCAAGATCCGCCGCATCTTCACGGGCTGGATGTTCGCCGACAGCCCCGGCCTCAACGCCGTGGAGCACCCCGTCTATGACGTCTGGCTGACCGAGTGCAAGGCGAAGTCGGACGTCCCGCCGCCGGAAGGCTCCGAGGCGAAGGCGCAGTAAGGCATTTTTACTGAGGTTGGCGTTTGCCCCGGTGGATCCTCGGTCGAGCCGGGGATGACGGGGGAGAGAACGTTTTCCACCCCATTGATGCGAGCCCATAGGCGGCCCCCATTCTACGCAGCCAGCATGGAACGGAGCGGCAATCGCTGCTTTTGTCGTAAACCTGTTCTTCTTGTGTCATCCTCGGGCTTTACCCGAGTATCCACCAACGCCGCCGTCCCCGGACTAAAACGGCAGGTGCGGTGAGGCCAGCGCGTTCGCCAGCATGTCCTCGTATTCGATCTTCGGCACGTCGATCGCACCGAACGTCTTGAGGTGCTCGGTGGTGAATTGCGTATCGAGCAGGCGGAAGCCGTTCGCCTTCAGCCGCTCCACCAGCGCCACCAGGCAGACCTTCGAGGCGTCCGTGCGCCGCGAGAACATGCTCTCCCCGAAGAAAGCCGCACCCAGTGAGACGCCGTAGAGGCCGCCGACAAGTTGACCGCCCTCCCAAGCTTCCACGGAATGCGCATGGCCCATGCGGTGCAGGGTGCCGTAGAGCGACTTGATCCTGGCGTTGATCCATGTCGAGGGCCGGTCCGGCGCAGCTTCTGCGCAGGCCGCCACCACCGCGTCGAAGGCGGTATCGAAACGGATGTCGAAGGGCTTCTTGCGGATCGTCTTGGCGAGGCTGCGCGAGACGTGGAAACCGTCGAGGGGGATGACCCCCCGCAGGTCCGGCTCGACCCAGAAGAGCTCGGGGTCGTCCGCCGAATCGGCCATCGGGAAGAGCCCGATGGAATAGGCGCGCAGCAGCAGTTCCGGGGTGATTTCCGGGTGCTTTCTGCGGCGCCCCGCCATCAGAGCCGACGCCTCCTCAGGCGTCGGTCTTGCTGGCCAGATAGTTTTCCAGCCAGTGGATGTCATAGTCGCCGTTGGCGATGTCCTGGTTGCCGATCAGGTCCTGGAAGAGCGGCAGCGTCGTCTTGATGCCGTCGATGACGAACTCGTCCAGCACGCGGCGCAGGCGCATCATGCATTCGACGCGGGTGCGGCCATGCACGATCAGCTTGCCGATCAGGCTGTCGTAGTAGGGCGGGATGCGGTAGCCCTGATAGGCGCCCGAATCGACGCGCACGCCAAGACCGCCCGGCGCATGGAAATGCGTGATCGTGCCCGGCGAGGGAACGAAGGTGCGCGGGTCCTCGGCATTGATGCGGCACTCGATGGCATGGCCGGAGAAGACGATGTCTTCCTGGCTGACCGAAAGGCCGGCGCCGGAGGCGACGCGGATCTGCTCGTGCACGAGGTCGATGCCGGTAATGGCCTCGGTGATCGGATGCTCCACCTGGAGGCGGGTGTTCATTTCGATGAAATAGAACTCGCCGTTCTCGTAGAGGAATTCGATCGTGCCGGCGCCGCGATACTTCAGCTTCTTCATGGCGTCGGCGCAGATCTGGCCGATCTTCATGCGCTGCTCGACATTGAGGGCAGGGGAATTGGCTTCTTCCCAGACCTTCTGGTGGCGGCGCTGCAGGGAGCAGTCGCGCTCGCCGAGGTGAACCGCGTTGCCCATGCCGTCGCCTACGACCTGGATTTCGATATGGCGCGGCTTGCCGAGGTACTTTTCCATGTAGACGGCGTCGTTGCCGAAGGCGGCAAGCGCCTCGGAACGGGCGGTCGAGACCGCTTCTTCAAGGTCGGCCTCGGTCTTGGCGACCTTCATGCCGCGGCCGCCGCCGCCGGCGGTCGCCTTGATGAGAACCGGGAAGCCGATCTTGCGGGCGACTTCCAGCGCGTTCTCCGGCTTCACCTCGCCGTCGGAGCCGGGAACGACGGGAATGCCGAGTTCCTGCGCGGTCTGCTTGGCGGTGATCTTGTCGCCCATGATGCGGATATGTTCCGCCGTCGGGCCGATGAAGGTGATGCCGTGCGCGTCGAGGATTTCGGCGAACTTGGCGTTCTCCGACAGGAAGCCGTAGCCCGGATGCACGGCGTCGGCGCCGGTGATCTCGCAGGCCGCGACGATCTGATGGATGTTCAGGTAGCTTTCGCGCGACGGCGGCGGGCCGATGCACACGCTCTCGTCGGCAAGGCGCACATGCATGGCGTCGGCGTCGGCCGTCGAATGCACGGCGACCGTGGCGATGCCCAGCTCCTTGCACGCCCGGAGGACGCGAAGGGCGATTTCGCCGCGGTTGGCAATGAGGACTTTGGAGATCATGGGACCCGCCTTATTCGATGACGATCAGCGGTTCGCCATATTCGACCGGGCTCGCATCCGAGACGAGGATTTCGGTGACCTTGCCCGAACGCGGCGCGGGGATCTGGTTCATCGTCTTCATCGCTTCGATGATGAGGATGGTCTGGCCTTCCTTGACGCTCGCGCCGACTTCAATGAAGGGGCGTGCGCCCGGGGCGGGCGAAAGATAGGCGGTGCCCACCATCGGCGCGGTCACGGCGTTCTTGTTGCTGCGGGCATCGGCGGGCGCGGCTGCTGCGGCGGCCGGTGCGGGCGCTGCGCTGGCGGCGGCAACGGGTGCGGCGATTGGCGCCTGGACATATTGCGGCGTGCCGGCGCGCGAGACGCGGATGCGCAGGTCGTCCTGCTCCACTTCGATCTCCGTCAGGTCCGTCTCGTTGAGGATATTGGCGAGATCGCGGATCAGAGCCTGATCGATGCCGTGTTTCTTTTCAGCCATGGAAGTGAGCCTCTGGTTCTTCTTATTTCGTGATGGATGACAGCGCATGGAGCGCGAGGACATAGCTTTGCGCGCCGAAACCGCAGATGACGCCCTTCACGGCGGGCGCGATCATCGATTTGTGGCGGAATTCCTCGCGGGCATGCACGTTGGAAAGGTGCAGTTCGACGACCGGGACCTTCACGGCGCGGATGGCGTCGTGCAGCGCGATCGAGGTGTGGGTATAGGCACCGGCGTTGATGGCGACGCCGGCAGCGACATCGCCGGCCTCATGGATCCAGTCGACCAGATCGCCTTCATGGTTGGACTGGCGGAACTCGACGGCAAAGCCCAGCTTCTCGCCCTCGGTCTTGCAGAGCGCTTCGATATCGGCGAGCGTCTGGCCGCCATAGATACCGGGCTCGCGCTTGCCGAGTGCGTTCAGGTTGGGGCCGTTGAGCACGAAAAGGGGTAAAGCCATTCGCAATTCCGCATGCTGGATAGAGATTTACCTATAGACCGGCGGTTTCCACAGGGAAAGCCCCAAGGCGTGGGGCTTTGCCGGTCGAAAGGACGTGTCCACAAGCCAAGGGCTCAACACGGCCAGCATGGCGAGAAAATGGCGCTTACGAGCAGTTCGCCTTGCCGCAGGCGCGGACATTGGCGATCTTCTGCTTGAGCTCGTCCGCGCCGACGGCGCCGAAGACCATTTCCTGGCCGAGCACGTAGGAGGGCGTGCCGGTGATGCCGAGGTCGTTGGCCAGCGAATAGGCCTGGCGCACGGCGTCGTCATGCGGCTTCTCGGTCATGGTCTTGCGGATATCGGCTTCCGCAACGCCCATGCTGGCGGCGAGCGCGATGGCGCTCTCCTCCGTCGCACGACCTTCGCCGCCGAGCAGGGCGCGGTGGAACTCGCCGTATTTCTCCGGCGCGAGATCGCGGAAGGCGGCGCTCACCTTGTGGGCGGCGAGCGAATCGGGGCCGAGGATCGGCAGCTCCTTGAGGACGAAGCGGATGTTCTTGTCCTCCTTCAGCAGCTCGTCCATGTCGGAAAGGGCGCGCTTGCAGTAGCCGCAATTGTAGTCGAAGAACTCGACGATGGTGACGTCGCCCTTCGGATTGCCGAGCGAAATGTCATAGGGCGAGGAGAAGATCGCCTTCTCGTTGTCGGTGATGGCGGACTGGGCCTTGGCCTGCTGCTGGGCTTCCTGCTTCTTCTGCAGGGCTTCCTGCACGTCGATGAGGATTTCCGGATTCTCGACGAGATATTCCTTGATGAACTCGCCCATCTCCTTCTTCTGCGCGTCGTCGAGGGCGAGAGCGGGAAGGGGCGCCGCAGCCGCGATGGTGAGGGCGACGGTGGCCGCGAGCTTCGTCCTGAATGTCATGTCTGTCCTGTCCTCGTCCTTGGTGCGCCGGAGAAGTGCCATTGGCGGCACCCGCGCGTCAATGCGCTGCGCGGCGCTTTCAACGACCTTATGGCGGGCGGCATGCAAACGATAGGGCAAAAGCGGCGGATTTTCGGCCCTCGCGGGATTGTGAATGCCGGCGTCTTGCGGCAAGAAGGCGGCAATCTTGAACCGGAAGGCCAGTCCATGAAACTCTCCCGCCGCGGTGCAGTCGAACCCTTTCATGCCATGGACGTGCTCGCCGAGGCGACGAAGCGCCGCGCGGCCGGCCGGCCGGTGATCTCGATGGCCGTCGGCCAGCCCGTCCATCCCGCGCCACAGGCCGCCCGCGAGGCTGCGCGCCGGGCGCTGGAGATCGGCCGCATCGGTTATACGGACGCGCTGGGCCTTCTTTCGCTGCGGCAGGCCATTGCGGATTTCTACCGGAGCCGCCACGGCGTTACTGTCGATCCCGGCCGCATCGCCATCACCACGGGCTCCTCCGCCGGCTTCAACCTCGCCTTCCTCGCGCTGTTCGATGCCGGCGACCGCGTCGCCATCGCGCGGCCCGGCTATCCGGCCTACCGCAACATCCTTGCCGCGCTCGGCATCGAGACGGTAGAGATCGAGGTGAGCGCCGAGAACGGTTTCACGCTGACGCCTGAGGCCTTGCAGGCGGCGGGCCGCATCGACGGCGTGCTGCTGGCAAGCCCCGCCAATCCGACCGGCACCGTTACGGGCCGCGCCAATCTCGCGGCTTTGTCCGCCTATTGCCGGGATAACGGCATCGCCTTCATCTCGGACGAGATCTACCACGGCCTCACCTTCGTCGGCGAGGAAGCGACGGCGTTGGAATTCGGCGACGATGCGGTGATCATCAACTCCTTCTCGAAATACTATTGCATGACCGGCTGGCGGATCGGCTGGATGGTGCTGCCGGAAAAGCTGGTGCGCCCCGTCGAGCGCATCGCGCAGAGCCTCTACATCTCCGCGCCGGAACTGTCGCAGATCGCGGCGGAGGCCGCGCTGGGCGCGGAGGCGGAACTGAACGTCTATCGCGACGCCTATCGCGTGAACCGCGATTTCCTCGTCGAGCGCCTGCCGCAGCTCGGCTTCTCCATCGCCTCGCCGATGGACGGCGCCTTTTACGCCTATGTCGATGTGAGCCGCTTCACCAATGACAGCATGGCCTTCGCCCGCCGCATGCTGGTCGAGACGGATGTGGCCGCGACGCCCGGCATCGATTTCGATCCGCGCGACGGCCACCACACCATGCGCTTTTCCTATGCCGGCTCCTTCGGGGAGATGAGCGAGGCGGTCGACCGCCTCGCGCGCTGGCTCGCCTGAGGCCGAAAGCGATTCCGCTTCAATGGCTTGCGCCCGCAGGCGGAATCGATCTTTCAGGCACCTGAGTCACTTTCTCAGACGCGGTTGATCGACACGCCGCCGTCGACGAGCATCGCCGTGCCGGTCGTGAAGCTCGCGGCCGGCGAGCAGAGGAAGAGCGCCGCTTCCGCGATTTCTTCCGGTGCGGCGATGCGCTTGAAGGCGTTGAGGCCGGCGACGAATTGCAGCGCCTCGGGCGTATTGGCCACTTCGCGGCCCATCGGCGTATCCGTCGCGCCGGGCAGAAGCGCGTTCACGCGGATGTCCTTCGGTCCGTATTCGGAGGCCAGCACCTGCACCAGGCCGACAAGGCCGGATTTCGAGGCTGCATAGGCCGCAAGGCCGGGAAAGCCGGCGGTATAGCCGACGAAAGTGGAGGTAAAGACGAGGCTGCCGCCGCCCCGGGCCTCCATGGCCGGGAGCTGGTATTTGGCGGCGAGGAAACCGCTCGTCAGGTTGACGCCGAGCACCTCCTGCCATTCGGCCATGGAAAGCGCGGTGAGGGCGCCGACCGGTCCCGTCGTGCCGGCATTGTTGAAGGCGATGTCGAGCCCGCCGAATTCCGTCCGCGCGGCATCGACCAGCGCTTCGTGATGCGCTTCCTCGCTCACATCGCCGGCAACGGCGAAGACCGAACCGCCGGCCGCGCGGATTTCGTCGGCGACCGATTCCAGCCGTTCGCGTCCGCGCGCCGAAAGCACGACCTTCGCACCCTGCCGGGCGAAAAGCAGCGCGGCGGCCCGGCCAATGCCGGAGCTTGCGCCGGTGATGATGGCGACCTTGTTGTCGAGGCGTGTCATGGGGGACTCCTGTTGGTTCTGACGACAGCCATGTCGCAGAAGGAGGAGCGCGCAACCACCCGATTCCCATTCAAGCAAAAGGCCCGGTTTTCACCGGGCCTTCTCGATTCCGTAATGCTAGCAGCTTCTTAGAAGAAGCCGCGGCGCTGCCACCAGCCGCCCTTCTTGGGCTTTTCTGGCTCGTCTCCCGGCGCGCTTTCCTTGGCCGTGGAAGACTTCACCACCGGTTCGGAGGCGATGTTGCTGATGTCGCGGTTCGCGCGGACCGGCTTTGCCGGCTCGTCGAGGTCGGCGGCGGCCGTCTCGACTTCCGGTTCGGCCGGCGTCGCTTCGGCTTCCGGCTCGGCCGGAGCCACTGCGGGCTGCGCCTCGATCTCGCTGCGGGCAGCTTCGTCGGCCGGCGCTTCGGCTGCGGCCTTGGCGCGGCTGCGGCGTGCGCGCTTCGGCTTGGCGGGCGCCTCTTCGGCAACCGCTTCGGCCGGCGCTTCCTCGGCGGCGACGTCTACTTCGGCGACCTCGGCCGCGACGGTGACGGCGTCGTCTGCCGCATCCTCGTCGCTATCGCCGTCGCTTTCGGCCTCGTCGCCATCGGCTGCTGCTTCCACACCGTCCTCGGGGCGGTTGCGGCGGCCACCGCGCTTGCCGCGGCGGCGGCGCTTGCGGCGCTGCTCGGAGCTTTCGCCGGCATCGGCCTGTACGGTTTCCGCACCCTCTTCGCTATCGCCCTCGGCATCGTCGTCATCGAGCGCGTCTTCGTCGCCGGCCTGTTCGCCGCCGAAGGAGGCGGTATCCGCGCCTTCGCCGTTCTCGCGGCCACGGCCGCGACGGCGGCGGCGGCGCTTGCGCTTGTTGCGGCCGTTCTCGTCGGAGGAGGCGGACTGGGCCCCCTGCGCGGCGGCGGCCGGGCGGGCTGCTTCTTCCTCTTCCTCGTCGATCTCGTCCTCGATGACGACGTCGTCGTCTTCCGGCTCCGGCTCGAAGTGAAGGATCTGCTCGATCTTGACCGGGTTCTCGACGGGCTCGCCACGGTCGATCGCGAAGTGCTGCGCGCCGACATGTGCATCCGCCTCGATGATGATGACGACGCCGAAGCGGGCCTCATAGTCGATGATCGTGCCGCGCTTATGGTTGAGCAGGTAGAGCGCGATATCCGGCGTGGTGCGGACGGTGATGTTGTGCGTCGTGTTCTTGAGGAGATATTCCTCGATGCCGCGCAGGACATGCAGCGCGACGGACGACTGCGAGCGGATATGGCCCGTGCCGTTGCAGTGCGGGCAGGTCTGCATAGTCGATTCGAGAACCGAGGCGCGGATGCGCTGGCGCGACATTTCCAGGAGGCCGAAATGCGAGATGCGGCCGACCTGGATGCGCGCGCGGTCGTTCTTGAGATGGTCCTTCAGACGCTTCTCGACGGCCCGGTTGTTGCGCTTCTCCTCCATGTCGATGAAGTCGATGACGACGAGGCCGGCAAGGTCGCGCAGGCGAAGCTGGCGCGCCACTTCTTCCGCCGCTTCCAGGTTCGTCTGCAGCGCGGTCTCCTCGATGGAGTGCTCGCGCGTCGAGCGGCCGGAGTTGACGTCGATCGAGACGAGCGCCTCTGTCTGGTTGATGATGATGTAGCCGCCGGACTTCAGCGTCACCTGCGGCTGGAGCATGCGGTCGAGCTGGGCTTCGATGCCCGAGCGCGAGAAGATCGGATGCACGTCGCGGTAAGGCTGGACGACCTTCGCATGGCTCGGCATCAGCATCTTCATGAAGGCTTTCGCCTCGCGGTAGCCTTCCTCGCCGGCAACCACGATCTCGCTGATGTCCTTGTTGTAGAGGTCGCGGATCGAGCGCTTGATGAGCGAGCCTTCCTCATAGACGAGGCAGGGGGCGGTGGAGGCGAGCGTCAGCGTGCGGACGTTTTCCCACAGGCGCATCAGGTATTCGAAGTCGCGCTTGACCTCGACGCGGGTGCGGTTCGCGCCGGCGGTGCGGAGAATCACGCCCATGCCCTGCGGAACCTCGAGGTCGCGGGCGATTTCCTTCAGGCGCTTGCGGTCCTGCAGGTTGGTGATCTTGCGGGAAATGCCGCCGCCGCGCGCCGTGTTCGGCATCAGGACGGAGTAGCGGCCGGCTAGCGACAGATAGGTGGTCAGCGCCGCGCCCTTGTTGCCGCGCTCTTCCTTGGCGACCTGCACGAGCAGGATCTGGCGGCGCTTGATGACTTCCTGGATGCGGTATTGCTTGCGCGGCTTGCGCTGTACGCGGTCCGGCACCTCTTCCATCGCGTCTTCGGCGCCGACGGATTCGATGACTTCCTTCTCTTCGCCGTTGTGATCGTCGTCATCGTCGTCGTCATCGCGGCGGCGACGGCCGCGCTTGCGCTCGGCCGGCTCGGAGATCTCGTCGGTATCGACGGCCATGGCCATCGCGCCGCCGGGCGTCTCGTCGTCGCTGCCCTCGGCGGGAGCGGCGGCCTCTTCGGCGGACGGGGCTTCCTCCCCGGTCTTCGCCTTGGCCTTGCGGGTGCGGCGCGGCTTCTTCGGCTTTTCGGCCGGCGCTTCCTGGGCGGCAAGATCGGCGGAGGCCTCGGCGACGTCCGGCTCGGCCGGGGCTTCGGCTACAGTCTCTTCGACGGCAGCTACGGCTTCAACATCGACCTCGGCCGGCGCTTCGTCCTCCCCGGAGGGCATCGGAGCGGTCTCGATGGGCTCGATATCGTTGTCGCGGCGATGCTCCTCGGCTTCGGCCTTCAGGAGAGCCTGACGGTCGGCGAGGGGGATCTGGTAATAATCCGGGTGGATTTCGGCGAAGGCGAGGAAGCCGTGGCGGTTGCCGCCGTAATCGACGAAGGCCGCCTGGAGCGACGGTTCGACGCGCGTGACCTTGGCAAGGTAGATATTGCCGCGGATCTGCTTCTTGTATTGGGATTCGAAGTCGAATTCTTCTATGCGGTTCCCGCGTACGACGACAACCCGCGTCTCCTCAGCGTGAGACGCATCGATAAGCATTTTCTCTGCCATGTAATTTGAGCTCCTCGGCGCAGCCGCAATCCTGGCGGCGAGCCGATCCCTGAAAGGGATGGGCCGGGGGAGGAGAGGGATGCGCCGGATAAGTAAGTTCCCGTCGGGCCCCGGTGAGGGGTAAGCGGACGGAGGGCGGTCGGTACGCGAACGTCCCGGTGCCTGTTACCCTCTGATAGAATCCGCCGTGACAACATCAACGTCCAACGAGAATGCCAGTGCCATAGACCTATGCGGTCCGATGAAATGCCCTTGGGTAAGGGCGAGCGGTGGAAATCCACCTTGACTGTTCCGGCCACCGCCGGTTTACGCGATCTAATCGGCCGGGAAAAAGCAGCGCGACGGCGGATGAAGGCCCGGTTCGGCGCCAAGATCCCGAAGGGGTGGCTGCCTGCTCTAAGCGATTCTATCCCGTCCATTCTTTTTCCCTGATTTTGCTTTTATGGCGGATATGTCACAATGGCAAGGGAAAAGCCAAAAGCGTCATAATCTTGATCGATTTGCCGTGATCTGTGCGTGAACCCGCCGACGGGTGTGCGCGGCAAGCTTCGGTTAACCATATGGGGGCATCTATAGGCCTTGTCCAGCGCCGCATCGCGCGGTTTCCACGCGTTTGAACGGACTGCAGGTGGTGATGCCGAACCTTCCGACAATGAGTTTCTTCCGCCATGCGGCGGGCGCGCTTGCCGCTGCCCTCTGCCTTGCGATCCTGTCGCCGGCGCTTGCCGCGACTGCCGCCTCCACCGCGCCGCTGCTCGCCTTCGGCGCCCGCATCGCCGGCGACGACGCCCGTACGCGCCTCATCATCGATTTCGACCGCAAGCCGGACTTCAAGGTCCACTATGTCGCCAATCCCTACCGCGTCCTGATCGACCTGCCCGAGACCGATTTCGGCATCAAGCCGGACGAGCTGGAGGCGCGAGGCATCTTCTCCGACATCCGCTACGGCACCATGGCCGAAGGTCGTTCCCGCATCGTGCTGACGGCCTCGCGTCCCGTCGGCGTGGTTCTGGCGGAAGTGCAGGAAGAGCAGGGGGCGGCGAGCTACCGGCTCGTCATCGACACGGCGATCGTCACCGGCGAGGTCTTCCAGGGCCAGATGGAAAAGCAGAACTGGCAGCAGGCTTCCGCCCCCGCCGTCGACAAGCCGTCGGTCATCCTGCCGGGTGGCAAGGCGGATGGCCCCTTCGTCATCGCGGTTGATGCCGGCCACGGCGGCATCGACAACGGCGCGCGCGGCGCCAACACAAAGACGGAGGAGAAGAACGTTACGCTCGCCTTCGCCCGCCAGCTTGCCGAGGCGCTGAACGCCCTGCCTGACACGCGCGCCATCCTGACGCGGGACAAGGACGAGTTCCTGTCGCTCTCCCAGCGCGTGCAGGTTGCCCGCAGCGAGGGCGCGAACCTCCTCATCTCCATCCATGCCGATACGCTGAAGCAGAAGGACATCCGCGGCGCGACGGTCTACACGATCTCCGACAAGGCCTCCGACAGCCTCGCCGCGAGCCTTGCCGAGCGCGAGAACCTCTCCGACCAGATCGCCGGCATGGCCTTCGTGGACGAGCCGGCCGAGGTGGCGGACATCCTGCTCGACCTCACCCGCCGCGAGACGCAGGCCTTCTCCATCAATCTCGCCGAGAGCGTCGTCGGCAAGTTCAAGGACGAGGTGCTGCTGATCAACAATCCGCACCGCCATGCCGGCTTCCGCGTGCTGACCGCGCCGGACGTGCCCTCGATCTTGCTGGAGCTCGGCTTCCTGTCGAACAAGGAGGATGAGCAATTGCTGGTCGATCCGGCCTGGCAGAAGAAGGTCGCCGGCCTCATCGCCAAGGCGGTGGAGGAATACCGGACGGCCGTCGCCGCGAACGGCGGTTAAGCCTGTCGGACGGATGGCCGGGACGCGGGCGGGCGGACATGTTATTTTCGCCCGTATCGGCCTGTGCCGGAAAAGTGACAGCCGCCGCCATTGTGCGGTGGCGAAGGCCCGGCGCATGCTGTAAGCCCTATTTTCCTCACATTCCGATCGCTAGACCGGATCGGAAAATGGGGACGACTCGTCTTCGACAGGCAAGGCGCGGCCGCAAGAGGCCGGGGCGGCTCGGCCGGGCGGCAGGATCGCCCGATGACATTATAAGACATAAGGCATCGGTAACTGGCTCATGATCAGACTGATTGGATATTTCTTCGGGATTGGCGCCGTGTTCTTTCTCGGCGTGGCAGGGGCGGTCGCCCTCTATCTCGCAAGTGTGGCCAAGGATCTTCCCGATTATGAGGTCTTGAACAATTACGCCCCGCCGGTGACGACCCGCGTGCATGCCGGCAACGGCGCGCTGATGGCCGAATATGCCCGCGAGCGCCGCCTCTACCTGCCGATCCAGGCCATCCCCGACCGCGTGAAGGCCGCCTTCCTCTCGGCGGAAGACAAGAACTTCTACCAGCATCCCGGCGTCGACGTGACCGGCCTCTTCCGCGCCATCATGGTCAACCTGCAGAACATGGGCTCCGGCCGCCGCCCGGTCGGCGCATCGACCATCACGCAGCAGGTCGCCAAGAACTTCCTGCTCTCCTCCGACCAGACCATGGACCGCAAGGTCAAGGAAGCGATTCTCTCCTTCCGCATCGAGCAGGCCTATTCCAAGGACCGTATCCTCGAGCTCTATCTCAACGAGATCTTCTTCGGCCTGAATTCCTACGGCATCGCCGGCGCGGCGCTCACTTATTTCGACAAGTCCGTCACCGAGTTGACCATCGCCGAGACCGCCTATCTCGCCTCCCTGCCGAAGGGCCCGTCGAACTACCATCCCTTCCGCCACCCGGAGGCCGCACTGGAGCGCCGCAACTGGGTGATCGACCGCATGGTCGAGAACGGCTACGTCACCCAGAGCGATGGTGCTGAAGCCAAGGCCCAGCCGCTCGGCGTCACGCCGCGCCACCGTGGCACCTATCTCTTCGCCTCCGACTATTTCTCTGAGGAGGTCCGCCGCCAGATCATCGAGCGCTACGGCGACAACGCCCTTTACGAGGGCGGGCTTTCGGTCCGCACGTCGCTCGACCCGCGCATCCAGGTCGCCGCCCGCAAGGCGCTGCAGCACGGTCTCCTGAGTTATGACGAGCGCCGCGGCTTCCACGGCCCTATCAAGACTATCGAGATCGGAGGCGACTGGGGGCCGGCGCTCGCCAAGATCGACGCCTTCTCCGACGTGCCGGAATGGAAGCTGGCGGTTGTCCTCGCGGTCGACGACAGCGGCGCGGATATCGGCCTGCAGCCGAGCAAGGATGCCTCGGGCAAGGTCGTCGCCGAGCGCGTGACCGGCCGCATCGAGGCCAAGAACATGAGCTGGGCCTATCGCTCCGCCAAGGGCGACCGTAAGACGGCGAAGTCCCCGGCGGGCGTTCTCGAGGTCGGAGACGTCGTCTATGTCGAGCCGACGGAGGACGGCAATTCCTATCGCCTGCGCCAGCCGCCGAAGGTCCAGGGCGGCCTCGTCGCCATGGATCCGCATACCGGCCGCGTGCTCGCCATGGTCGGCGGCTTCTCCTACGGCCAGTCGGAATTCAACCGCGCGACGCAGGCGATGCGCCAGCCGGGCTCGTCCTTCAAGCCCTTCGTCTACGCCGCCGCGCTCGACAATGGCTATACGCCGGCCTCGGTGATCCTCGACGCACCCTTCGAGATGGTCTCGGGCGGTCAGGTCTGGCGCCCGCAGAACTACGGCGGCGGCTCGGCCGGCCCCTCGACGCTGCGCCTCGGCATCGAGCGCTCGCGCAACCTGATGACCGTCCGCCTCGCCAACGACATGGGCATGAACCTCGTCGCCGAATATGCCGAGCGCTTCGGTATCTACGACAAGATGCTGCCCGTTCTGGCCATGTCGCTCGGCTCGGGCGAAACGACCGTGATGCGCATGGTCTCGGCCTATGCCGTGCTCGCCAATGGCGGCAAGCAGATCAAGCCCTCGCTGATCGACCGCATCCAGGACCGCTACGGCAAGACGATCTTCCGCCACGAGGAGCGCACCTGCGAGAACTGCAACGCCAACGACTGGGAAAACCAGGCGGAACCGGAGCTGGTCGACAACCGCGAGCAGGTGCTCGACCCCATGACCGCCTACCAGATCACTTCCATGATGGAAGGCGTCGTCACGCGCGGCACCGCTGCCGGCAAGATCAAGCTCGACCGCCCGACGGCCGGCAAGACCGGCACGACCAACGACGAGAAGGACGCCTGGTTCGTCGGCTATACGCCGGACCTCGTCGCCGGCCTCTATATCGGCTTCGACAACCCGGCACCGCTCGGCCGCGGCGGCACCGGCGGCTCGCTCCCGGCGCCGATCTTCAACGAGTTCATGCAGGCCGCCGTCGAAGGCACGCGCCCGACGAAGTTCATCGTGCCGGAAGGCATGAAGTTCATCGCCGTCAACCGCAAGACCGGCATGCAGGCCTATGAGGGCGACCCGGACACGATCATGGAAGCCTTCAAGCCCGGCACCGGCCCGGCCGACGTCTTCTCCGTCATCGGCGGCGACGAATATGCGACGCCCGAGGAGATCCTGAAGAGCTCGCCGCAGGCCAACCAGGCGGTGACCGGCGGCAGCGGCGGCCTGTTCTGATCCGGCCGATCCATTCCGGGGGCGGGTGCGGGGCTTTACATCCGCGCCCGCCCTCTCTATTTCGGGGCCACCGAAACCAGAAGCATCGAAGAAACGGACATGCGCGCGGAAATCGAGAATATCGTCGACGAAATCAAGCAGGCCATAAGCCTGCTGAGGAGGCATCTTTGACTGGGATCAGGCGATAAGACGACTGGACTGGTTGAACAACAAGGCAGAGGATCCCACCCTCTGGAACGATGCCCAGGAAGCCCAGAAGCTGATGCGCGAGCGCCAGCAGCTTGACGAGGGCATCAATGGCGTGAAGGCCATCGAGCAGCAGCTCCGGGACAATGTCGAGCTGATCGAGCTCGGCGAGGAAGAGGGCGACGATTCCATCGTCAAGGACGCCGAGGACGCCCTGAAGGCGCTGAAGGTCGAGGCCGCGCGCAAGCAGGTCGAGGCCATGCTTTCGGGCGAGGCGGACGGCAACGACACCTATCTCGAAGTGCATTCGGGCGCCGGCGGCACGGAAAGCCAGGACTGGGCGAACATGCTCCTGCGCATGTATACCCGCTGGGCGGAACGCTCCGGCTACAAGGTCGAGCTTCTGGAAATCCACGACGGCGAAGAGGCCGGCATCAAGTCCGCGACGATGCTCGTCAAGGGCCACAATGCCTATGGCTGGCTCAAGACCGAATCGGGCGTGCATCGCCTGGTGCGCATCTCGCCCTATGACAGCAATGCGCGGCGCCATACCTCGTTCTCGTCGATCTGGGTCTATCCGGTCGTCGACGACACGATCAACATCGAGGTGAACGAGGGCGACTGCCGCATCGACACCTACCGTTCGTCCGGCGCCGGCGGCCAGCACGTCAACACGACCGACTCGGCCGTGCGCATCACGCATATCCCGACCGGTATCGTGGTGGCGTGCCAGCAGGAACGCTCGCAGCACAAGAACCGCGCCAAGGCGTGGGACATGCTGCGCGCCCGCCTTTACGAGGTGGAGCTGAAGAAGCGCGAGGACGCCGCCAATGCCGAAGCCGCCTCCAAGACGGATATCGGCTGGGGCCACCAGATCCGCTCCTACGTCCTGCAGCCCTACCAGCTCGTCAAGGACCTTCGGACCGGCGTCGAAAGCACGGCCCCGTCGGATGTGCTCGACGGCAAGATCGACGAGTTCATGGAAGCCGCGCTCGCCCATCGCGTCAATGGCGGTGCCGACGCGGTGGTCGACGACCTGAACTGATATCTGCCGCGCAGGATAGGGGAAACGGGCGCTTCGGCGCCCGTTTTCAGTTCGTCGCGCGCTCGACCTTGATCTCGCCGAGATCGTCGATCAGCACGGTCCAGCTTTCGGGCTCGGCAGCCTTGGGATCGGTCTTCAGGTAGACGGTGGCGAAGAGGCCCGGCTCAGCGGTGATGCCGGAGGAGTTTTCCGGGCGGATGTCGGTCACATAGGGCTTCAGCGCCGAGAATTCCTCGAGGATCGTCGAGGAGGCGATCTTCGGGCCGTCGCCGGTCGCCTCGATCTGCTGGAGATGGACCTGAGCCGTGCCGTCCGGCTGGCGCACGGCGGCGAGCTTGTAGTAGCCGCGGCGCATCGCGCCTTCCGCAGCCCCCTCGGCGGGCTCCTCCCAGAAGCCGGTGCTCACGACGAAGGTGACGGTTTCCGGCACGGGCGTCTCGTCCGCGGCAAGGGCGGCGGACCCGGTGAGGAGGAGGAAGGCGAGGGCGCTGGCAAGCCGGTGGCGTCTCATGGCGAACTCCTGTCCTGATGCTGTCGCACCGTCAGTAATCGAATTGTTCGGCGAGAATCCGGTCGGACCAGGAATGGTCCGGATCGGAGAGGATGCGCGCGGAAAGGCCGATCGATTCGGCGATGCGCACCGTCGTCACGGACTTGACCTCGGTATTGTCGGCGACCGCGTTGACCGGACGTTTCTCCGCCTCCAGCACTTCGATATCCACCGTCACCTTGTTGGGCAGCAGCGCGCCGCGCCAGCGGCGGGGCCGGAAGGCGCTGACGGGTGTCAGGGCGAGGAGCGGAGCCTCCAGCGGCAGGATCGGGCCGTGGGCGGAGAGGTTGTAGGCCGTCGAGCCCGCCGGCGTCGCCAGCAGCAGGCCGTCGCAGATCAGTTCCTCCAGCCGCACGCGCCCGTCGACGCTGACGCGAAGCTTGGCGGCCTGGTAGGACTGGCGGAAGAGATAGACCTCGTTGATGGCGAGCGCCCGGCGCTCCTGGCCGCTCGCGTCGCCGGTCGTCATCTCCAGCGGGCGGAAGGCGTTTTCCACCGCGCCGTCGATACGCCCCGGAAGGTTCTTCGTATCGAAGCGGTTCATCAGGAAGCCGACCGAGCCGCGGTTCATGCCGTAGACGGGCTTGCCGGAGTTCATGGTCGTGTGCAGCGTCTGCAGCATGAAACCGTCACCGCCGAGCGCCACGATCACGTCGGCCTCCTCCGGGTCCGTATTGCCGTAGATGGCGATCAGCTCGTCGCGCGCTTCCTGTGCTTCGGGGGCCTGCGAGGCCACGAAGGAGAAGGAGGTGAAATTACGCGTCATGCCCTGATCCGCATCCTCGCTGCAAAGCCTCGTCCGGGCGCGCCGCGAACGCCGCCCGCTTCCTACGCCACAGTTCCCTATACCCGCACGATCCCGCCGCACACGCGCTTCGCGCATGCGCCGGAATTGCCCGGGCCGGTCTTTGTCGCATGCCTTTACGGCATGCGCATCTGAAAAATATGAAAGGATGCCGGGGAAGGGCGCTGCCGGCAGGCCGCGCTCAGGATTTTCCGCCGGCCTGGGCCTCGAGGCGCTTGAGCACGGCCTGTCCCGCGGCGGCCGCCTGGAGCGGATTGGCAAAGGGGCCGTTCACCGGATAGGTGACGCCGCGATAGGTCAGCGCGAAGAAATAGCGCCCCTTGCCGTCCTTCTCCACCGTGACCTTGGAAACCGGTTCCTTGTCTGCCGCCACGTCGTTCCTCCGCATGATCGCCCCGCGCCATGCCGCCATCGGCTGCCTTCGCAGGGCAGGTGCCAAGGGCACCGGGTTCGAGCTACAGACGCCTATAGGACAGGTGAGAGCGCACGGCAATGCATCGATGCGGAGGGAGCTGTCCGTCAGGGGCGCAGCGTCCACAGAAACTGGCTGTTCGCCGACTATCGGGAAACCTATCCCTCCCGGCCGTGCCGTGGGCCGTCGCTTCGGCGCACCATGATCATCGTCGCGATGGCCAGCCGCTCCTCGACGGCATCGCGCTCGGCGATCATCGTGCGCAGCGCCTCCAGCGCGTCTCCGTTGTGAAGCGCAAGGATCTCGGCCGCTTCCTCGCGCCCGGCCGGTGAACGGAGCGCCGTCATTGCAGCCGCAGCTCCAGCTGCTTCTTGCCTTTCAGCACATAGAGCGGCTTGGCGACGGCCGCGGCCTTGCGCTGGAGTTCGAGACGGTTCTGCATCTGCCGCTCGCGCAGCGACCGGCAGGCTTCAAGGATGGCATTCCCACGTTCGAGCGTATCGTTCCGCATCGTCGTATCCTCCGAATGTTCCTGTTATGTTCTGTTTTTCGACAAAGGTCAAGAGCCGGACCGGCGAGCCCGTAGGAGGGGGAGAACGAGCCTCAAAGCGTGGTGCGGACGAAATGGGAGACGTTCCGCACGGCCTGCTGCGTATAGGCGCCATGGTTTTGCGTGAAGTCCCAGGCGAGGGCGCAGGTGAAGGCGAAGATGGCAAGGACGTATCTCATGGGCACCCCGGAAACGAGAGGAATGCGCTGATGGAAACGATCTGTCCGGACTCTGGGGCCGGTCCCTGCGCATGGTGAAACCTTCCGCGCGCGAAGTCCATTTAATTTTAGAGTTATCTCATAAAAAGAGAAAGATGCCTAACGAAAGGAAAACAGTCGACCGCGATTGTTGTTCACCTATGCGAATGATGCGCTTTCCTGGCGAGTTGAAGCCTCGCTTGAAGCGAGGCCTCTTCATTCAGGTTTTGGACAATCCTTCGCAGCGAAGCTGGTGGCGCCCGATCTCGTATCGTCGGCGGTCTCCCGCTCTCATATCGAGATGACGAGGGCAGGCGCCATTCGCTTTATGCGGTTTGCAAAGAAGGCAGCCCGAACGACGGTTCTTCGGACGTTTGCGTTTATGATGCATTGTACTTTTCCGTTTTCCGGCGCGGCCTTTCGCCGCGCGGATATCTTCGGAGAAGCAGATTCGTGACGTTCCATAGCCGCTGGCCCTTTGCTGACCTCGGACCCGGATATCCTGCGGCCGCATTGGTCCGGCATGATCAGGAATCGCGGAATTGCCCTAAAATATTGATTGAGAGAAACAAGTGGTGCCCCCACCAGGACTCGAACCCGGGACCCCCTGATTACAAATCAGTGGGTCATTCGTTTCCGTGCGTTTCTACGTCGTTCCATGCATTCGGTCAACAGCCTGAAAATCTTGCGTTACAGGGGTTTTAGTGTTTCCATAGGTTTCTGTGCATTTCCATGTTGCCCAGCGTTTTTGTTGCCCAGATGTTGCCCGGAGGGAAGATGCCGAAAGAAAACCTCACCGATCGCCGTCTTCGTGCGCTGAAGCCGGCCGCCTGTTGATTGCCACTGAGAAGTGACCCGGTAGCACAGGATATTTCCATCGAGAATTGACCCATGTTTGAACTTTGCCCTGCGTGTTTTCAGCGAGGGCTATGGAGTGATCGACATGGCGTTATTGAGC